>JAABUL010000741.1_pt1 | contig 67667 bp, 66 predicted proteins | sample 5559151 | NCBI WGS metagenome assembly JAABUL01 (sample SAMN10711876, study PRJNA513368) | rock metagenome | isolation source: Antarctica rocks | place: Antarctica: Victoria Land, Pudding Butte sud | reverse complement strand
TTCGAAACAATGAAATCGAGTAAATCGTGTATTTGATATATTCACTGAAGCATTAGCTCAGCTGTTTTTTCTGCTGTGATCTTCTCGTCATCAGTGAAGCAAGAAATATAATGTCGTTTCTTTGTCAATCTACATATCACTGTTAGTATGACGTTTTTGCCTTTCAAAAGAGATAAGTCGATGATGAAATTCATGACTATGTTCTTTCATTGCTGTTCGAGTATGAGTAAAGAATGTAGTAGTTCATTGAATTTATTTCAAGAAGTCTTTGATCGCTGACAAATGTAGCAGTTTTGAATATATCGATCTATTGTCTTTCGCATTGAAGATCAATAGTAGTACCTTTTTATAACCTTCATCGTTCTGAGAATTTCGAAATGATCAATAAAAGATTGATCGTGAACTTCTCGAATTAGCATCATTTGAAGATGCTCATCGAAGAAAACTTATAGAAGATCACCTCGATATAGTATTTCGTTCTGAACTCGACAATCTCTTAATTTAGTACCTTTGTATTGAGCTTCATCTTTTAATACAACTTTACGAAGTAGAATACAATTCTCGTTGATTCTGTTAGCTTCTAGAATCAATCGATAAATTAATTCATCATTCTCTTTCTCTTCTAGATCAGCAATTTTCATTCGATTCAACGTGAGAATTGTAGTTCGCTGATAGCGACATCGTTCATTCTCGAGACTTCTAGAAACTGAATCGACTCGACGAGTCAATGCATTGACTTTGATGTTTTGTTTGCCTGAACGATACATGATTTTGAAGTTGAAGTCGATGAGCTTTTGTACTCAGCGCATTTAACGTCTACTTAGCTCTTTATCTTTCATTAATGACGTTAAAGCTTGATGATCAGTGAACATCTTGATGAGTAGCTCAGTCAATTTCAGCTCAGGTCGTTAATGCTTAAAGACACGAATGATTGCTAGTAGTTTCTTGTCATAGATCTCATAATTGCACTCAGCGAGGCTCAGGTTCTTGCTGTAGTAGATCATCGAATGCAATGTTTCTTCGTCGTCATACTGAGAAAGTATGTCATCATTGACGTAGTTGAATGAGTCTGTTTCAAGAATAGTCTCTCTATTCTGATCAAAATGACGAAGAATAGAGACTTCAGTCATTCGTTTCTTCATATGATCAAAGATCATTTGACAAGCTTGATTTCATTCAAATATCATCTCTTTTTGAGTTAGTTGAATCAGAGAATGAACAATCTTCGAAAAGTTCTTTATAAAACGTCGATAGAAATTGCAGAAGTCAATGAAGAACTGCATCTGAGTGAGGTTTGTAGAAGTAGATCATTCGACTACTGTTTATACTTTTCTGAGATTCATCTTTAGTTCTTCGATGAATAGCAATAGTCTCAGAAAGAAGATCTTCTGAACATGAAACTCACATTTGTTTATATTCACCTGAAGATCAGTCTCTTGTAGTCTATGTAGAACTAATCGTACGTGTCGCTTATGTTTCTTCAGTGTTTTGCTGTAAATGATAATGTCATCTAGGTAAATCTGACAAAACTGATGAAGATAGTCAAATAGCACGTCGTTCATATAGTGTTGATAGAAAGTCGAACCGTTGATTAATTCAAAAGACATCACGTGATATTTGTAGAAATCAAAAAAGGTGATAAAGATAGTCAAATCTTCGCTATCTGAATGCATGCGTAGTTTGTTGAACGCGACAATGATGTTCAATTGAGTCAAATACTTACTTTCTTGTATACGAACGAAAGTCTCGTCTATTAATGGCAAAGAGTAGCAATCTCGTTTGGTCAAAGTATTGAGCTTTCTGTAATCGACGCAGAAACGCAAGCTATCATCTTTCTTTTCGATGAATAGTATGAGCGAAGCATATGAAGCTGAGCTAGAAGATATAAAGTCTTTATTCAGATGCTTAATCAGGTAATTCTTCATCTTTTGAAGCTTGTAACCAGACATATGATAGAGACGACTTCGAGAAGACGTTTTCTTGTCGATCAACTCAATTTTATGATCGTAGAGACGATGAGAAGGTAGTTGATCAGCCATCGCTCGATCAAACACGTCTAAATAGTCATGATATTTCAAAGAAAGCTTAGCTTTGACTTCTTTCAAGATTTCTTCATGTGAAAGCTCTTGTAGATTTACATCTTCGAGTTTATTTCTAGCTGTTTTTAGAAGTCGATCGATTTTCGTGATGATGATCGCGAAAGTAGTCACATTCGATCATTTGACTAGTGATCTATATGTTGCAGTCTCTATCATTGCTATGTTTATTGAATCGAAAGGCGAAGCGAAGTTGACTGAATTAGATGGTTTCACGATTCTACTGAATGAAGATGACTTCTCGCTGAGTCGAGTGACAACAGAAGAGATAGATCTCTTTAGTATTTGAGTAGAAATCGAACTCTTCTGTTCTATCGCGATTTTCTTGCTTGAAAGAACAGTCGAATGAGCTTTGATAAAAGCTTTGATATGAGCTTCGAAACTAGGAAATTGAAGGCGATCATCTCTCATATTAATAGTCATCTCGATCTTGTTCATTCATGTTTTTTCAAGAATCATCTGATGTTGATCTAATTGAGTGATCAGCATAGAAACGAAACGTTTCATATGATTTTGAACAGTTAGATTCGAATAAATCGCATGAGTAATGAGCTTTTTTGCATAATGATCATCGAATTCTCTTATTGATTTGAGCTTAATTAAAGGTAAAGATTCGATTTGCAAATGATCACAAACATTCTGCGCGATTAATTCATCAATGAACGAATAGTCAGCTGCTTCAGTGTCAATCAATAACTTTAATGAGTAACTAATTTCATTGCTAGATAGTATACATTCAGTAGTCAAAGATTTCGAAGCAAAGAGATCATTTGAGCTGCTCATTGTTGAAGAAATTAACACATCTTTCATCGCGTCTTTGATGAAAGTCACTAGTTTTTTGCCTCATTTTTTAATTTCTCTGTAAATAATTTCTTCTCTTCTTTCGACATGATGATCTCATTGAGGCGAGGGGTGAATGCATGAGGTGTCGAAGTACTAGTCTTCAGCTGAGAGCAGTTCTTTGAAAGGTGACTCGATACTTTGCAGTTGAAGCAGATGATTGACATTCTTGATCATTCAGATTCGAAGGTGAAAAAAGTAGCAAGTCGAACATAGCTAGTAGTCTGCGTTTGTGCTGATGTTGACGAAGAAACGAAACGTTTTTTCGAAGCTGCTATCGATTTGACTGTTCATTGCTCATCACGTAGCTGATAATTGACTTGTTGTTTGTTATTCACATCTTGAAGAAAGATTTTGAGCTTATCAAGCGAGCTAAACTCTATGAGGCAAACTGACAACGCGTTCTGAAGACGATTATTGATTTTATTCTGAATGTCGTTCATCAGAGTGATATTGTCGTAGTTCAGAAAGCTGAATATTCTAGTGAATTCTGAATAGAAAGAGTTGAAAGACTTGTTGAGCTGCTTCAGAGCAACGTATTCGCAGCGACACTTTCAAATCAGGTTCTGATCTTCGTAAATTTCTTTCAGATGTTTCAGTAGCTCTGATAGTGATTGATAGAGTGAGAGAGCATCAACATGATGCTTTGCATAGGTTTGCTGATCAGCATCATCTTCTAGTCTGAAAATCACATAGGCAATACGAATCTTTTCAGTAGAGTAATGATTCGCGTTGACATCAAGCTTGTCAGCTATTTTGATGTTTCATGTCTTTCAGGTAGAATCATCTGTTTCAATGAAGATGAGTGAATTCGAAAGCTTGATGAACTTGTGATGATCATTTCCGTTATCAGATAGAGTAGAAGATTCTCGTTGAGAGCGAGCTTCTTCCTGATTGACTCGTTGCTCAGCTGACTGAGTATCTTGACGAGGCATAGATCGATCAGCTTGACGTTGTTTCGCTCTGAAGTTCAATCACTCGCCTTGTAGCTGATTGATCTTTTTCTCTAGCTCATCGTTTTTATCAAAAGCGACTTTTAGTTGTTTCGCTCTCTTTTTGTGATCGTCTTATACAAGAAGTCAATGTTCATTGAGTTGTAAAGTCAAGTCTCGCTGACTTCGAAGCTCGTTCAGCATATTGATGACTTCGTTGAGTTGATTGCTGACTCAATGAAACAGTTGTTCTTCGATGTTTATGTTTCATGAGATGACAGCTTTCTCAACTTCAACTGAAGCATTGATGAGTAGAAGTGAAACTCTTCTACTGACAGTGCTTCTAAGTAGACGAGTTGTTCGAGACTCAACTGACTTGACGTCGCGTGTCATGATGAGAGAAGATAGAAGTTGTTGAGATAAGAATAAATGAGAGATTGATGTTTTGAATTGATGTTTTTTGATGAGTGAAAATTCAAAGAATTTCTTGTGAATTTCAGGTAATAATTGAGTGCTTTATTCGAAGAATTTCTTGCAAATAGAATGATGAAAATGAATGTAGAATCGAAGAATCTCTTGCAATCTAAAATGATGATGCAAATTTGAAGAATTTCTTGCAAATTTTCCTTACTGAATAAATTGTTTCGTATCGTCTATTCATCGATAGCAGAGTAGATGATGAGCATTTATCTAATGTTGAGAGTCTGCCTAAAGCGAGTCAGATAGAGATGTCATTTAACTAGAAGATAAATGCTAAGAAAGAAAGATAGCTACAGAAAAGAAGCTGACTACATATGTGTGTTTCTCAGTCGACGCTAGACTCAATAGAAACTAGTCAAGATGACGAAGCGAGAATAGATCTGACAAGGCTAGAAGACTGAGTCTGGCAAGGCTAGAATCGTGACAATATGTTTCTCTACAAGTTTATTTTTACAAAGTTTGTTCATAATTGCTCTGATGCACAATGATCTTGCAAATTCATATACATTATGAAAGAGATTTTGTGTCGATCTTTGCAATGATTTATCTTGTCATATGCATAAATTTTCTTTCATATTAATTAATTTCAAGAATTCACATCTTGATTATAAGTTATATCTGATTGCAAAGATGTTGCAATGACATGATAAAACTCTTGCAGATTTCAGTCTGTCTGCATTGATCTTAAATTGATCTGATAATATTGTTTCTTTTCTGATTTCAGCAGAGCTTGAGTATTGTTATGAGTCTGCATAGAGCGAATCATATGAGTGTATTCTAACTAGAAGTTCAAAGCTAAAGAAGAAAGATGTTATGATTCTCTATTCTCAACTTTATTCTCAACTTTATTCTTGATCAACTCAATCGAGTCTAGTAAGTATTTGAGCTAGAAGTGATGTCATTGAGTCTCTGCATCATCTGTGTAAGACGTCAACTCTTTCAAGTTTAGCACAGAGATCAGAAACATACATATAAGCTGCGAGTTCTTTTCTGTAGATACTTTTCTTTCTTAGCATTTATTTATTAGTTAAATGATATTCATATGACTCACTTTATGCTGATCTTTAACAGTAGATAAATGCTCATCAAACTACTTTGCTATCAACGTGTAAATGATACGAAATAATCTACTTCTTTTATTCAGAAAATTTGCAAGAAATTCTTTGAATTTGCACTCATTTGTTTATCAGAAAATTCACAAGAACTTCTTTGAATTTACATTTATCATTACATCACACACATACATATCATGACATGTGACTTCAAGTCAGTCGAGTTACGATCAGCTCAATTGCTTAGAAGCACTGCAAATAAACGAGTTTTCATGCTATTTATTGATGTCTCAAATGAAGTCGAGAAAGTTGAAATCTCATGAAACATAAAGAACAAGAAACAATTGCGTTAATGAGTTGAAAGTCAGTTCAACAAGATTATTAAGATGTTGAACAAACTTAAAGCTCAACGAGACATGATTTTGAAGTGCATTGAGCACTGAATCTTCATGCAGATCAAGCATAACAAGAGATTGAATCAGCTAGAAATCAATCACATGTCAATCAATACTTTAGAAAAGATCAACACTCGACTATGAGAAGAGATGTTGATACTCAAAGAGAAACGATTTCAAGCTGATCAGTCTTGAAAACATTAAGACATTGAATCACAAGCTTCTATTAAGAATCAAACTTGATGAGAGATGTTCACTTTATTTGAAAACAATCATCACAAGTTCTTTAAGTTTTCAAATCTCTTTATATTTACTGATGAAGATGAATCAACATGAGACAGCTGAAGAATCAAGATTGATGACAAGCTTCAGACAAATGTTGATCATTTCAATATTGAAAATATTTGTATTGTTTATATGATATCTAGACTAGAAAATGATGCTATCGAGCACATCTTCATCAAACGTCGTCATGATGTTTTTTACTCATACACATTAACTGATGAGCTATTCAAGCATCTGAAGAAAATATATGATGACATAGATAAGAATCGAAAGTGTCATCATGAGTATAACATTCTAAAACAAATCAACAAGTCTTTCAATGTCTTTTACTTCAAGTTCATGAAGCTATTCAGCTATCTCGACTATGATGATTGTACTCTGATGAACAATCTTCAGAATAAAATCAATAATCACTTGCAGAATGCTCTATTGATTTGTCTTGAGAATTTTGTCTCGCTCACTCATTTAAGAAACTTTCTTCAAGATGTGAATAATAGACAGCGAGTCAACTATCAGCTACGCAGCAAGCGATGAATCATCAAACTCACTGCAGTATCTGACAAACGCGTTACTTTCTCATCAGCACTGTCAATCTTGATAATCGACTATGTTAAACTCATCATCTTTTCTATTCTTAAGCTTGATTGAGCGAGAACGTCAATCATCTGCTATACATGCAAAGCATCAGATCACTTATTCAAGAATTGCTCTCAGCTAAGCAAGATTGACATCTCGACATCTCGTATGTTTATCTCTCGTCTGCATGAGATAGTCATTCTCAAGAATAAAGAGAATGAGAAAATGTCTATTGAGAATGATGAGACAAAAAACTAGAGACTTTCATCAAAGACGCGATGAAAGATGTGTTAATTTCTTCAATGATGAGCATGTCAGATGATTCTTTTGCTTCTGAATCTTTGACTATTAAATGTATACTTTCTAGCAATAAAATTAGTTACTCATTGAAGTCATTGATTGATATCAAAGCTGCTGACTATTTGTTCATTGATGAAGTAATCGCGCAAATTGTTTGTGATCAGTTGCAAATCAAGTCTTTGACTTTGATCAAAGCAAAGTCAATACAAGAATTCAATGATCATTATGCAAAAAAACTCATTACTCATGTCATTTATTTGAATTTAACAATTCAAGATCATACAGTAAACATTGCTTCTATGTTAATCACTTGATTGTAATTGTAATTGTAATTCATACATTCTTGTGACATTGATTTAGACTTGACTCATGAGAGACTTTATGCTATTTATATTGAGTGAACAAAACTCTTTGAGAAAGAAAATCACTCGTCGTTTATACGACTGCTTCACGCAGTCAAAACAATGAGATTGACACTGTGTTATCAAGTAATGAATCTATAGCTTCTATTCAGCGTGTGACGCTCGAGTAAACTCTTGATGAGAGTGTTTGTGCTGTTTGATTATGACGCATCGTCTTTGCTCTGCTCTTCATTGACAATATTCTATACAACGATGTTTCGATTCGATTCTCAATTCGAAGATGAAAGACGTTTTCTTTGCACTCGTGATGCTCATGATTGTAACGTATGTAGAGCTGTGTTCTTTTACTCAATGATTGTCATTCATTGAGCAGAGAAATATGTGATGAAAGAGAGACGCACACGATGAGAAGATAAAGTGTGATTGTACTGAGTAATTCTTTTCTTCTCTTGATTTGACTTGTGTCACGTAGACGTTGAATGAATTGTTAGTATAGACGTGCGATCGCAATCGTTCGATGTTTGACTCTGATCAATGAAAGAGAATGCGTTCTGATCATTCTCTTGAGCTCTCGATTTTCCACGTGAATAGATGAATGACTTGACGTCAAGTAAAGAAGATGAGCTCAAGTTTCTTCAGTATATCAGCGTGATCGACGAGTCACTACTTCTTCAAGCATTGTAGTCACGTCTTTCAATACTTGAAACGACTATTCTATCTGATATCTTTTCATCAATTACTCAACGACACTGTTGATGTGATGAAGATGTTTCGATATCAACGCAGTCAACGAGTCGCAAATTCTTCGATCACTTGTAGTCACAACTCGCAGACTTTTCACCTGAGTTGTCTTTTTCACTAGTAGTATCTTCTCATCTCTTACTGACATCGACATGTCATTAATCTTCTTCGTAGATCAATTGTGACTGTTAGGAAAGATGTTGTCGTGTGAGTGAAAACTCTGCATGATGACTTTTCTGATCACGCAACGTTCTAACATCGTTTGAACTGCGTCGAATTGAGATCTCTTGACTCTTTTGACTTTTATTCAAACACAGAATAGAATCAAAAGATTCGTAGTTGACATCACGTACAGATGAATCTTGTTGTCAGTCGTTAATCACTTGATTAGAACAACATTAAATGATTTTAGAAAAAAAACATGAATGAACAAAATAAATCTAGTCATAAATATGTGAATTGACTTTTTTCAATTTTCAAATTTCAATTCTCGCTCAACTGTTTTTTTTCTTGAGCAAAAGAACAACATTGAAACAGAAGAGCTTGACTTTTACTCATATACTAAAGAGATCTTTCACTTTTGTTACATCTCAATCTAGTCAGAAATCATTCTCTTTCAATCAGTTCAATGAAAAGTCAGTAAAACTGATTGAACAGTTAAAATCGCGCAACGCGACTTTAACTAACATCAAAATTCTCAAATCGTTCTTTGATTCAATGAACATTACAATGATAGAGACAGCTGCTTATAAAATGCTAGTCAAACGTGTCAATGTGAACATCTTTGCTGTTATTGTCTTGAAAATTAATCGACTCATAACTACAGTTGAAAATAAGTCTGAAGAAGTGAATCTGCATGAGCTTTCACACGTTAAGACTCTTGAGAAGATCAAAGTCAAGCTTTTCTTCAAGTATCATGACTATCTAGACGTGTTCAATCGAGCTATGATTGATCAACTATCATCTCATTGTCTCTATGATCACAAAGTTGAGTTGATCAATGAAAGAACACTCTCTTGAAGCAGACTTTATAAGATGTTTGACTACAAACTTCAGAAGATAAAAGAGTATCTGATTGAACATCTGAACAAAAAGTTTATTTTCTTGAGCTTCGCTTTCTAGTACGTCTTGCTCATCTTGTTCATTGAAAAGAAAGATGATAGCTTGCGTTTCTGCATAGATTATAGAAAGCTCAACGCTTTGATCAAACGAAATCATTATTCTTTGTCATTGATAAACAAGATTCTCGCTTGTATACAAGAAAGCAAGTATCTGACTCAATTGAATATAATTGTCACGTTCAACAAATTACACATGCACTTGAACAGCAAGAATTTGACTATCTTCATTATCTTCTTTGATTTATACAAATATCATGTAATGCTCTTCAATTTAATCAATGAATTTACTTTCTATCAGCATTACATGAATGACGTGTTGTTTGAATATTTACATCAGTTTTGTCAGATTTATCTAAATGACATTATCATTTACAGCAAGACTCTGAAAGAGCACAAGCGACATGTACAATTAATTTTACAGAAACTATGAGAGACTGATTTACAGATAGACATAAACAAATGCAAGTTTCATGTGCAAGAAATCATCTTTCTAGAACTATTAATATTCATCAAGAAACTAAAGATGAATTCTTGAAAGATACAAATGATTGTTGAATGATTTATTCTCATCAATCTCACTCAGATATAGTTCTTCATAAATTTCTGCAACTTCTATCAATGCTTCATCAAGAACTTCTCAAAGATTGTTCATCTCATGATTCAACTTACTTAAAAGAAAATCATATTTGAATGAAATTAAATCTGTCAGACGATATTCAATCATATGAAGAAGTGCATGATCAAGACTTTAATTCTTCGTCATTTTAATCAGACTTGCAAGACAATTCTTAAAACTAACTCATTCAACTACGTCAATGATGAAATTTTGTCTTAATATGACAATAATAATAATAATAATAAATTCATACACTTTTGTGACATCGATTAGATCGACTCATGAGAAACTTTATGCTATCTGTATCAAGTGAATAAAACTTTCTGAGATAGAAAATCACTTGCAGTCTACATGATTGCTTCACGCAGTTGAAACAGTGAGTTTTGAAATTATGTATCAAATTTGTTCGCGTTGATTGCATGTTAAAGAATGAGTGTTCTAGTCACTTTAAATTGCTTCAAGAGCTTCATTTTCATCATCATCTTTGCTACTGCTCTGAGACTCTTCGTAATGATGATGATTATTCAATAGTTTAAGAAGTCAGCATCTTGTAGCATTCTTGATCGCAGATGCAATCAGTTCAAGCAATGCATGAGTACATGCTTCATCATCTGATGACTTCATTCGCAGTTGCATCGCAAGCTATTCATGTCTGAAACGTTTCTAGAGTGCAGATAAACATTCAAATCTATGCGTTCAATTCTGATGTGCATTGCAAGAATGCTTTCTGCTTTCTGAAAATCATCACGCATCTTTATCATCTTATTGCTCAGATGTAATCTTTGTGCTGAAGTTGCGTTGATGTCTGCAATATGTTCTCTGTACTTTTCTCATTGTTGATTTCATTGATCTTTGTGATACTGCGTTATTGCAATGCTATTGCTTGTTGAAATCATTGTGAAGAAGAGAATGCATCGTCTGCATCTTAACTGTATCTTTGCATCTTCTTGAATGAAAACATTCAGAAGTACTATTTTCTTGATGACGAGTAAGCGAGAAATGACGCGATTAACTTTCGTCAAACAAACGTGTATTAGTTTGCATGCTTGTCTGATCTCTTGCGTTCAATCGTTGACTCAACTGTGTAGTGTGATCTTGTTCTGTAGCATGTTCAGATGAACATGTAGCGAACTCATGTATATTTCTGTCTTTAGAGTTTCAATGTTTACTCTTTTGAATGCTTCTGCTACGTAATGCAAAGTCTGATTCTGAAGTGTTTCTAGTCTGCATTCTTTGCTCAACAGTTCATCTTTCTTGTCACGCTGATGTCAGACTAACGCTTTGAATGCAATTTCTGATCTCACTACTGCTGAGTATACTTGTCTCACTTTTGTGAAGATAGCTTTTCATGTGAAGACTTCAAGATGACTAAGTGTCAGCATTCTTGTGACGTGATTCATCTTTATTTATCGAAGATGCACACTTCATTGCAGTTTCATGTTCAGTTGCATCTTTAGAACTCATACGTCTGATTTCAATTTGATAACTGAACTTTCTATTTATATGCTAGTCATCATGTTGAATCTCTTTGATTTTCTAGTGAAATGTGTAAGCTCATACTTTTCTGATGTGAACGTTGCGTCATGAGTGCAAGCTCATTTCGCGCAGACGTCATGTGCTTTGCTCAGTGTTTTGCAAATTTCTTCAGTGAATTTGTTGTAGACTAGAATGTTAATATCATTTATGAAGTCAAGCACTTTGATTTTAATTCTCAATGCTTTGCATTTTTTGATTAAACTTGCATTGAAGAATAGAAAGAGAATTGATGAAATGAGAGATCTTTGCAATATGTTTGCGTTTATCTCGCGTATGTCGCTCATTTGTTCATTGAATATTAGTGATGTCTTTCAATTCTTTAGAAAGCTGCGTGTTCATTCAATTATGTAGCTTGACGTTCTTTTCATTTTCAGCGTGTGCAGAAGTCTGACATGTGAGACTCAATTAAACACTTCAACAACGTTTAAGCTTAGCATGAAGATCACATATTTGATTTCACAGTCTCACACTGTGTGAACTTGATTTATTAGTAGATCTAACGTCAAGATCACGAATTGCTTGTGCCTCGCTTTCATTTGAGCATTTGATAGCATGCAATGAGTCTCAACTATGTCACTCAGTCTTTTGATCATGATTGACTTCAGCGCTTTGCTCATGATATCAAGCAAAGCAATGAGTCGATACATCTTTGAATCAATATAATCACTTTTCTTTGATTTGCATAGTACTATTGTCTGAGTTTTTTTAAACTGCTTCGAATGATACTTGTGTGTTATGCATGCGTTGAATAAACTTGTCAGTACTGAGATCAGTTCTGCAAGACTCGCTTGAAGCGTTCTGTTTGAAATATCTGAAGTGCTCAACGCTTTGTTTGCTTTTATTCATTTGATTGTCTGCTTCACTTTATCTTCTGTGATGCATGAATTGAATGAGACTGTCAGAAATATGAATGATTCTGCGATGTTGTTGACATTCACTTGAGAAGATGAAGAAAAGAACTTTTTTCGCAGTATCTTGATTTTTTTCTTGAACGTCATTGTCATATGATTGATGTCACTTCACTTCAGTGACAAAAACTGAGAAAGCTTTTTAGATAACTGACTTTCAATTCTAGCTCATTTTGCAAAGCGTCATATTGATTTGAGTGCTTCACTTAACTCATGCATTTGTGTTCTGAAGTGTGTGCATTTCGTTTGTTGAATGATCTTGTTTTTATGATCATTATGCTTCAGATATTCATTTCACGCTTCTAATGTGTCTTATGTTTTTCATATGATTTGCAGTCATCTTGATTTCATTACTACTTCAAAGCAGCTTTGATTTCAAAAGTCTCTTGCTCAATTTGATGACTTTGTCAAGAAAGTAAATTTCTCAATGATCTTCTGTAGCACTCTGATAATCTTACACACTTTGACATTCATCATAGTCTTGTTGTCTAAAGAATGTTTCAAAGATAGATGTATTTGCAGATAAGCACTCAATGCTTCTGTATTCATTTTCTTTCAAAGTCATTGAGTCAAGAGTTGCACTGAGATTGTTTATAAACATAGCTCTGTGATGATCAAAAGATAATTCAATCTCTGATGCAAATCAATTCATATCTTGTACTTACGTGTCATGAACTGTATTTTCTCGCTGCTAAAGACTAAATTAATCATCGTAAATTGATTGCGAGCTTCGCAAGTAATAATGTCTGATTTCAGTAATAATTTCAGTCTTGCATTTGTAATGATGTTTAGTAGAGTATCAATCATTATATGATGAGTGAAGCATCTTTGTCTCTCTCAGTGAGAATGATGTAGATTGAAATCTTCTATAATCAGTTGTTTGCAGTCATTCTTGAGTAGTTTGTTCAAATGAAAAATGATTGAAGATTTTTCTGTAAATGTAGTAGACAGTGAGCATAAGTTGTAGACGTTTAGAAGTCTTAACGTCTGCGTTTTGTTATCTGTGTTACGAGTTAATATTCTGATTAAGCAAATGTTTGACTCAACTGTTTCTACTATTCATTGATTAAATCTTAAATGTTTGTTAATGTATATGCATGTTCTTGATTGAGATGACGAGTTTTTCACTAGGTAAAAGAAGTTGTGTGCTGAGCTAAATGACTGTAAGTTGTTGTTGTTGCAATCTTGCTTCTGTATAGCTACTATGTCAAATTCGCAAACTTCTTTATTAATTAGAAATAATTCTTGAATTCTTAATGATTTTCTGATGTTGTACTGTAAAATTCGTAGAAAAGACTGTTTTATCATAGAGTTATTCATAACTGTTGTTGACTCTGCAATGAAAAGACTCTTTGTATGCTTTTGATCATCGATGATTTTTCTCGCTTTCTGATTGAACATTTCTGAATCTGCTCAGATGTCGTCTTGTCTGAGTCACTACTCACGCAAGAGAAAAGATTGACTCATCTTTTCTTGATCTCTACTATCTGTCAAGCTGATTCATCAGTGATTCAACTGCATGTTTTCAGCATAACTATTACTGAGTTCAAGAAGTTTGTTGAATCAAAAGAATTCATTGAATCTGAAGAGTTCGTTGAATTTAAAGAGTTCAGAGACAGCGAGAAGAGTGTGCAATTGTATTTAGATGTCTCAAAGTATCTGAACAATCTGTTTCTATAAATTTCAAATGCTTGTTTCATCTGCTGTCATCACTTGAAACAGATGTATCTTCAAAGTTCGTGATTTTCGTTGCAGTTGATGCAACATCTTCTATTCAAAGACATCACACACTTTTCTATGTGATGCTTGTCTGCGCATTTTTCGCAGCGCTGATTCTTTCTGCAAATCTTAATCATATGATCAAATTCGTGACATCTGAAGCACTGTGTGATGCAACAGTTCTTTTCAAATAGCTTGCATGCACATTCTTGATATAAGTTCAGCATGCTCATGTTCATTAGTTGATTTGTCATCGCTTCAATCGTGATCTCTACAATGAGTGATGAATGAGTCTTTTCGCTATCTGCTATTTTCTTGAGTCAGACTATTCTTAGAACTTTCAGATCTTCATGAAGTCTCACGTTATCTTTTATCAGTTTTTCAATGATCTTTTCTTGATTGCTCATGTCTATTGTAGTGCATACTTCATGTGTCAGCATTGCAAAGATTTGACATGCTACATGTGTTGAACTCGCGATTTCTTTTACTCACGTCTGAGTCTTTTTCAGATTTGCTTAAACATCTGAGCTAACTGCGTGAAGAAAAATGTCATCGCTGCTCAGCTTGCAAAGTGACATGATTAGATTTCTTTGATCTGTCAACACGTTTGCAATTCTCTGTAGAATCTGTTCAATTGACTTCTTCTGTATCTTTTCTATTTCTCTTCTGTTCATTATTTTAATCATGACTTCTCATTTCTTGCAAAGCGATGATGAGTCATCTCTGAGACGTTGCTTTCTCGTCGCTATTTCTTCTCTTGTCACGTTCGCTCATGACGTGATTTTCGTTGAAAGACGTGTGTTTTTCTATGTATGCAACTGCTTGTTAAGCAGTTGAATTGATGTCTTCAGTTTCTGTACATTCTTCGCAATGAACGCGTTCTGATTCACGTGATGTTTTTCTTCTGAGTCAAGTCAAAGACGTTGAATCAGCTTCAATGCTATCTCTTTTCATGAATGATCTTTGCTCTTCTCTTTCTTTAACGTTGATATCTTTATTAGTAAATCAATAATATTAGCAACGTTCTTTTTGTCATCACGTAAGTGTTTCAACTCTGCATCTTTGTTTTCTTGCAATGAATCAACGTCGCTCGCAATCATCTTTGAATCAGCACTGCTGCGATTCATGCAATTCATCATCATTCAATTGTTTTCTAGATTTACTCTGTCTTGTTTGTAGTGCTCTTTTTCAAAATTTGTGATGCGTGCGTTGTGATTATTCAATGCAAACAGATAATGCATTAAGCTATCAACAGTTAATTTATCATGACAGTCAAAGAGAAAATAAAAGTCAGAAATCATTGCACTTCAAAAGATACATCATTATCAAAGAAATGCAGATTTGTTGATATCAAAGATTTCATTCAAAAGAGTAGTTTGTAAAATCATGCAGAATGAGATTGATACAAACAAGATGAATTAAAAAATGAGTGATGCAAACTATAAAATTCAAACTTTGACACTGCTTACTTTTCAGAAGATTACAGAAGCATTTTTATGTGAATTTCTTATCAGTAAGTGCATTATTCATTTGCATTATCATTGATGTTTTACAACATTTACTGATATAATACTTTACATATGCAGATAGCAATCTTCTTGCTATTCATGTCAAGCGAGTAACTCTTCAGCAAAGAGATTTAATATTCATGAAAACTTTGATGTGCAATCTTGAGATTCAGTTGAGTGCTTAATGAAAATAGCATTTGCAATATCTTGATCAGATCAAATTATCTAGCATAGCAATACACTTTATGAACTGCATTATTTCTTTGCATTATCTTGTAACTGTGTTATCATACTACATACATTGACAATGCAAAAGCAACTTTAAATGAAATGATATTAAATATTTAAACATTAATAAAACATAAAACATTTTGCAAATTTGTCTTGAAAGAATCATCAGATTCATTAATCGCGTTATCTTTATCTTTTTCTCTGTGATAAATATCTCATGCTTCAATGATAGTCTTTTCAGAATTCAAGTTCATGATACAATTATAATACTTAAAAAGCATTATTTATTCAACTGATTCTGAAGTTATTTGTGATTAATTTCATCAACAAACTCTTCTTGCAAAACTGAATGTTCATTCAATATTTATAAAGAATATTGAACATGAAAGAACATTCTTAGTCATTTGAGTCAATCTTGAATAGTTCAAGACGTTGTTTCTTCAATACTTTCATGTTGAAAACTTCTTGACAATAGCATCAGTGCAAAAATATTGATCATCTTCACTAACAGATACAGAGCGACGTTGAGTTTTTTGAAGAAGAGTTCATGTAATCATCACAATAAATTATAACATTGTTAATAAATAATTAATTGCATTATCATATTGCATTATTTGATCAACATCACTAATCACTTGTGCTTTGACTTCTGCAGTTGTAATTCTCTTTTCATAATGATGATAAAAATAGTTTTTGAACTCTTTTCTGTACTTGTCATAATAAAAATGAGAATTATTCTCATTTGCATCTCAATCTTGATACAAATTCAGCTTTTGAGTAGAATTTAAAATCATAGTGAGATTGTATATCAGTTCATCTTTACTCTTCATCTTGAAATAGTACTTTGCAAGCTTGTTAGAAACTAGTTTGCAAGCTCAAAGAACAAGTGCTTGTGAAGTACATGTATTATTGCGTACTATCATCTCAATAACATTGAGATGATTGAAAAAAGCATCAAACATTCAAAATTCTAAATGTATGTTAACATTAATGATTTTAAACACAATCAGAGTTAGCTCGTAGAAAGAATTTAACATATTGTCAACAAGCAATACTAGTGATCATTCATTCTTCTTTAATCAAATAGCTTGAATCTTTGCATCTGTCAAGAATTTCTCAACTTATATATTGATCATGTTACGCAGTTGATATGCACGTCGAAGCATCAAATAAATAGAATTTCAGCAAATGCAAATGTCTTGTATCAATTTTCAAGATCTTGTAACTTGAAGCTTTAAAAAGCAAAGCTTTCATTGAGAAGAACTGTTGATGACAATAGTAAGAGCACGAATCTGTTTTACTGATTAGTAAATGCATTATCTTTTTGCATTATTAACTTAATAAATATCTTCTTGACAATAGTGTAAAGATCATTACTTGTGATTACATTCTCAACTTGATCATCATTTAATGACACAGTGAAATTGTCATTTAAAGTCTTTGATTCAATAACTTTGATAAACTCTTGAGTCATTAGATTGATGATATGAGTTATACAAGATATTGAGTTTTGTGCTCTATCTCATAAAATGTTGCGTCGACTGAGTGCTTTTTCAAGCTTCTTTTTTAGAGTGTCATTGTTGCTTGCATTATCAATAACAACATCAAAAAGCTTGTTTTTAATGTCGTATGTATTCAAAATCTTGAACAGCTTTTGCATTAAATGATCATCAGTATGCTCAACTTGAAAAGATGTAAATTCAATGAGATGTTCATGATATTGAAATGTAGCATTCATTTAATATATCAAAACTCTCAGATAAGCGACTTTTTAAGAACTAGATCACGCATTCAACGCAATAGAAATCTGTTGTGACTTTTTTAAATCTTACTTTATCTTTGCATGAATTTCATCATATTTCAAGAAAATCATGCTTGATAATTTAGTGCAATGAACGAAAGTAATCTCTGAACGAAGCATTTGTAGTAACTGTCGAAAATGCTCGTTTTTAATGATTTAAAAAGACAAATTCAGTGCAACAAAGATCTTGCACAATATTTTTTCTCAATTCTGTTGATTGAATTAAGATGATAAGTCAATATGACTTTTCTTCTATAAATGCGTCAACTTTGCATTATTTATTTGCATTATTATATTAAACTTACACGATTGAAAGATATCTTCATCTGTGAAAGAAAGTTGAGTTGTTTTCGTTTGAATCGTTTTATGCATGCATTTATCTTAAGATGCTTGATCATATTAATTGTACTAGATTCATCAATAGCTGTAGAATGATCTAGAATTTTAAGACAATTCTTGCATGAAATCTTAGAATATTCTTTCAACATCAAGATCATTTAAATAAACTTGTTTCAAATGCTGAATTGTTTATTTACTTCAATCTTCTTGATTTAAAGTGAATTATCTATCTTTTTTTAAGTCTTGTTGATGACACTTTCGTCAACAAACATCTGTAATCATCATTGTTAAAATTGAGCATTGATATCAGCACTTCACTCAACATACTGATTATTCTTTCTTAATATTAGAAAAGAAGTATTGCAATGAATTCTATTCATCACTTCTTGAAGAGTTTGTTTCTTTTCAATGAAAGCACAATTAATGTTTCATGAATCTTGACTTGTGAATTCATTAAAATGAAGACTACTGAAAGTAAATGAATGAATGATCAAGAAATTAAACTCTTTCTCGATTGAAGATCTTGATAATTCGTATGTCTTATCAGAATCAGACATCACACAATATATTTTATTGATAATGCAACAAGATAATGCAAACAACAAGAAGAGAAATAAATTCGTTTGTTGCATGAAAGTTTTTCAAATATAATGACGTAATAGATTCAAAAATAGTAAATCTTGACATTTGATATTATTTTCAATTGCTTGATGAGTTGAGTTGAAAACTTGAATCAAACTCTGACTCAAAATCAATATCAAGTTCACATTGCTTTATCTTTTAGTGAGTCTGCTTCAATAACGCGATTCGAATCGATCTCTTCAATGAGCTAGTCGACTAATGAGTCTGCTTCAATGATCATTCTTTCTCTCTCATAGTGAGTCTGCTACAAAAGATCATCACTTTATTTCTCTATTTTCTACATAGTGAGTTGACTACAATAAACATTTCAATGATTTGAAAGATCAATAGAAAGATTGGTAGAAAGCGCACTAAGAAACAACATTCATGCGAACATGAATAGTCAAGAAAGAAAGATAATGTTACGATTCTAGTCTTCATCTATTCTTCGTCTAGTCTTCGCCTGATTTCATTCTAATTAAGTTTAGTGAAAATCTGATCTAAAAATGATGTCATCGAGTCTCTGCGTCATCTGTGTAAGACGTCAATTCTTTCAAGTCTAGCACAGAGATCAGAAACACATATAAGCTGCAAGTTCTTCTCTGTAGATACTTTTCTTTCTTAGCATTTATCTATTAAGTTAAATGAAACTCATATGACTCACTCTATGCTGATTTCTAACATGCATTGATAAATAAACTATCTTTATTGATAATTATATCATTCAATATCTCATATTTTAAAGCAATCTTCTTAAAGAACAACTCTGCTAACTTTATGACAGTCAGAATTTTCTTCATAAACAGATAATGTGTCATTTTCATGTAGCAATCGACTATCACAAGAATCAAGTTATACACAACTTCTTTTTATTTACTAGACAACAGACTTGTTATGAAATTCATAGTGATTTCTTTTCATGAATCTGTGAGTTGAGATAGTGATCTTAACTCATCATATGATAAATGATGTTTCATCTTCATTCTTTGACAAATGTCATAAGTATTTACATACTCTTTGACATTTTTGATCATACTTTTCCAGTAATATTTGCAATTTAATAGCTCGTTGATCTTGTCAGCATCAAAATGTCTTGCTAATGAATCATCATGATGATGTTTCAACAACTCTTCTCTGACAGAAAAATCTTCTGAAACATACAATGATTCATTGTATTTTATCATTTCTTGACTATTTAATGTTCAAGCTTTGATATCATTCTTTCATATACTCATCATTTCATCTGCTCTTAATCTTACAGCAAATTCATCTTCTTGCTGTAAGATCTTGATGAGCTTGACTATGAATTTACTACTGAAGTTGTATATTGTTTCATGAATTGTTAATACTCTGACAATTGCATGTGAAATGAATTGTTTGCAATCAACAGTTTCAGCAACAGAATTAAGTTGTTTCTCAGCTACGTTGCAATCTTTATGAGTTGATGTTTCAACGTCTGTGCTTCTTGAAGTTGTTGATTCAAATTGAAAGATTCTATCTTTTGAGAAATGTACTTCATCTAAATGCGTTTCTCACACTGTTAAAGTCATGACTCTCAGCAGCATACTTCTGACATGCACTGCTGAACACATACTTGTGTTTTCACTGACATTGTGAACAGACATCTTCTTGACTTCATTAATCATTCATGTACAGTAAATTTCATCTTGCGATCTGCTTTTAACATGTTTTGCTGAATATCTTCGTTCACTGACATTGTGAATAAACCTCTTCTCAACATCGTTAATCACTCATGTTCATCAGTGAGTTTCATCTTGCAGTCTGCTCTCAACATGTTCTGTTGAATATCTGTTCATACTTATACTGTGAATGAACATCTTCTCAACATTGTTAATCACTTGTATACAGTATAATTCTCTGATTGCTATGAATATAAAGCTATTTAAGCTTTCTATTTTAGTCAGCTTTTGCTGCAGAATGAGCAGTAAATAATTCGCAAAAAAATCTCATTCTTATAGTCAGATCATTTCAACAACGCATCAATTGAATTTGTTTTTTCTAATCTATGTATTATTTCAAAGTTGCAGATCAACAATCTCATGACTCATCTGACTTGTTTTTCGTTTAGCTTTCAAACATTCATAAAACTCTTCAGATTATTATGATCAGTCAGAACTTCAACAGTATGATAACTGTCTTTCACATAGTGTTGTCAGTGTTTAAACATCGCTACTATAACTAGAAGCTTCTGATCATATGTTTCATAGTTTCTTTCAACGTCTATCATTATTCTGAATCAGAATGCAATTGAATGTCACTGATCTTCATCATTTGACTGAAACAAAATACTTGCAACTGCATAATTGAATGTGTTGATCTTGATGTGTATATATTGCTCTGAGTTAAAGTGTCTTAGTATAAACGCTTTCATAAAAACGTCGCGAAGCTGATTAAAAGCTTGTTTCGCTTCACTCAATTATATGAATGAATTCATTTTTACATCTTTTACACTATCTCTCAGCAATTCTGTTAAAAACTTTACTATCTGAAAGTAGTGATGTATAAAACGTCAATAGAAATTGATGAATCTCAGAAAAACTTGTATTTCTTGATACATCTTCGATCTGAATCACGTTTTGATGATGTCTATTTTACTTAGATTCATTGAAATGCTTTCTATAAATACAACAAATTCTAGAAAGTTCACTTTAATGATGAAGAATGCACACTTCTTCAAGCTAGCATATAGCTTGAACTTTCTTAGTCTCTTCAGAATTTGCTTCACGTAATCTACGTGATCAGTCTTCTCTACAAAGAAAATTAGAATGTCATTCAAATAAACAACATAAAAGTCATTTAAAAGTTCTGTCAAGATCTTATTAATATAAGTCTGAAAGATGATAGATGCATTGATTAAATCAAATGACATGATCATATATTTGAAGTGATTATAATGAGTACAAAACGTTGTTTTTCACTCGTTTTCACGTTGAATTCTGAGACAATGATACGCATTCTTCAGATTCAATTTAGTGAACTGCTTGACTTGATTGAATCTATTTAGAGTTTCATTAATTAAAGACAGTGAATGATGATTCTTGACAGTGATCTTATTCAAATCTCGATAGTTCATGCATAAGTGAAAACTATCATTCTTTTTGAGAACAAATAGAATAAACGCGTCAGTTAAACTGATGAAGTGCTTAATTCATTCTTTTGTCAAAACATTGTTTAAATACTGTCTCAAAGTCGCTAACTTTATGTTTGACAAATTATACAACAATTTATACGATGATTCTGCAATAATTTTGATTGCATGATCATGATCTTCATGCAAAGACAGTTTGCCTGCATTTTCTGTCAAGAATACATCTTTGTACTCTTTTAATTCAATGAGTAGAGTTTGCGTTTTAAACGCGTTTGTGATATGACTCATTATATTATTCATTGCTTTCACTTGATGTTTAACAGTTGACTCTTCAACGACGTTGATCATGACAAAAGCATACATAGTAAACTTATCTTGTAAAACTTTTGCAAAATCTTCTGCAATGAATAACTTGAACACATGCTTGTTCATGTCAAAACATCATGTTTTTGCAATCATGTTTATTTGAATACACTTGAATTGCATATTCAACATACTCAGAATCAAGAGAGATTCTTTCTTGTCAATAGCATAAAAGATACTTATATCTTTTTTCTCTATGTCTCAGCTGTTTCTCAGTCGATAACACATCTTATAGATGTCATAACAATAAACACTCTGATCATTCATTCAAATAAATCTTGAAAGATCAACGTTCAGCAATGACATATCTTGCTTGACAACGAAACATTGACTAATCACGTTCATCTCAACATTAATATTCATGTAAATCTTTGTTTCTATCTTCTGATCTTTCTGAATTACATGCTTTTTATATATAAGAATCTTTACAAAGAAAACTTCTTGTTTTTTTCTCAACAATTTGAAGCATTTGTCAAGAGTTTGTCTTTTCTTGAAATCTTGAAACAACTCATATGTGACATTGAATCAATGAATACTCGATTTACATCAGATTTTTTTGATTTATTCTTGATCTTTTCATCTTTACAATTAATAAAGTAATGATTCTTTCAATTGCATATGTAACACGTTATGTTGAACAAATTCTTGCTATAACATGATGAAGTGTGTGAGCTTGTCTTTGATGAAGAGTTAAGTCTAGTTGATTGATGAGATTTCTTTCACTTTAAATGAGTCTTCTTGTTGATTTTATCTCAATCATGCAAGTTCTCGTCTTGAAGTTGTTTCAACGACAAGACATGTTCTTTTCGCAGATTTGTTTTCAATCGAGCGACAAGATTGATTAATGCATTTCATGTGATAGAAATTGACTGCACATTAGTAATAATCACACGCAGCTCAGATCTCAACTTAATGAATAAATGAGCTCACTTATGCTCATCATTATACAATGAAAGTTGATGTTTCAGAATGCTCAAATGAGCTGCAAATGTTCATATCATCTGATTTGAACGTTGCAATGCATTTGCATACTGCTGAGTCACGTCTATGTTTCAATTCATCAAATCTTCAATTAAATTCAAAAGAAAGTTGATAAAATTAAATCACATTTGCTGAGCTGCAAACATAGTCTCTTTGTGATTGAATCAAAGTTTCTTTGATTCATTCTTCAGATAAATCATGCAGTATAAAATCTTTTTCTCATCACTTTCAAAATATCAAGAGATATTTTGAAATGAGATTTTGACATTACGAATTCACTCTCTATGTTCTTTTATGATTTTGTCATGATACTTCTTTAAAGACATTGAGAGTCTTCGCTTCTGCAAGACGATCTCATGATGACTTCGTTTTGTCATCGTCAACATTATGAAGACGATGCGTAAATCATTCAAATTCTTCATGAGAACTTAAGTGAAAGCTTGATAACTTCTCTTTGTCATTTCAATAACTTGCAAAGTCTCAATCTTTGATCAAATAGTTGCTAGCTTCTGTTTCTTTTGCAGTTCATCATGTTGAAGCATTACTCATGTCAGTTGTTCATTAATATCAAGAGAAAGTTCATCTTCTGCTTTTTCACTTTCTGATTTTGTTATGCAATGTTCATTTTCTGATATGATGTTTCACAAGATCAAGACATCATCGTTTCAACTCTGTTATGATCGCGTTGCTGTTATCATGCTTGAATATCAAATCATCATCTTTAAAAAGAGTTTAAAATAATTAGAACTGTAATGATTGAGTCTATTAAATGAATAAACGAGATTTATAAGAATGATATGACAATGTAATATTTTAAGCAGACACAGAATGAATATATATTATGATAGAGCTAATTATTAAGAAGCTCTCAATAACTTGAGAAAATCAATCAACTATAGAGAGTTTGTCAAGCATTGTCAAGTCAAGCACGACATAATTCATGACATATTAAGTCAAAGATATAACGTAGTTTAAATGATGTCTTGACAAAGTCATAAAGATTCAGAGCTAACTTACATCTGATTTTCAACTCAACTTCTGACTTTAGTCTAGACTGATCATCAAGTCGAGTTTTTATATTTACATTCTGACTCGACTTAATTACTCAAGTTGAATCTTCTGACTCGACTTGAATACTTAAGTTGAATCTTCTGACTCAGCTTGATATTGATCTTGAATCAGAATTCAATTCAAGTTCTTGACTCAACTCATCAAGCAATTAAAAATGATATCAAATATCAAGATTTACTATTTTTGAATCTATTACATCATTATATTTGAAAGACTTTCGTGCAACAAACGAATTTATTTCTCTTCTCATTGTTTGCATTATCTTGTTGCATTATCAATAAAATATATTGTGTAATGTCTGATTCTGATAAGACATACGAATTGTCAAGATCTTTAATCGAGAAAGAGTTTAATTTCTTGATCATTCATTCATCTACTTTCAGTAGTCTTCATTCTAATAAATTTGCAAGTCAAGATTCATGAAACATCAATTGTGCTTTCGTCAAAAAGAAACAAACTCTTCAAGAAGCGATGAATAAAATTCATCATGATACTTCTCTTTTAATATTAAGAGAGAATAATCAGTATGTTGAGTGAAGTGCTGATATCAATGCTTAATTTTAACAATGATGATTACAGATGTCTGTTGACGAAAGTGTTATCAACAAGACTCAAAAAAAGATAGATAATTCACTTTAAGTCAAGAAGATCAAAGTAAATAAACAATTCAGCATCTGAAACAAGTTTATTTAAATGATCTTGACGTTGAAAGAATATTCTAAGATTTCATGCAAGAATTGTCTTAAAATTCTAAATCATTTTACAGCTATTGATGAATCTAGTATGATTAATATGATCAAGCATCTCAAGACAAATGCTTGCATGAAACGATTTAAATGAAAACAACTCAACTTTCTTTCACAGATGAAAATATCTTTCAGTCGTGTAAGTTTAATATAATAATGCAAATAAATAATGCAAAGTTGACACATTTATAGAAGAAAAGTCATATCAACTTATCATCTCAATTCAATCAACAAAATTGAAAAAAGATATTGTGCAAGATTTTTGTTGCACTGAATTTGTCTTTTTGAATCATTGAAAATGAGAGCAGTGATCAGAAGAGCTGAGAGATCTCATGTCACGTTGAGCCTGGCTCAAGGTGACAGACACAAGGAATTTGAGTTATGAAAATCATTCGATGCGTAACTATCTGACTCGCACTCAGGCTCGAAGTCAGTCTTATCAACTGATGAATGTGATGTCGATCTAGTTACATGACAGAACACTCTTGAACTTGATGAACTCTGAGCGTGTGAAGCTTTGACGTAAGCAGAGCAACGAGAAAATGAACGATCGAGGTTTCATCTCACTCGCACTGAGACTCGAAGCTGCTACTGAGCGTGAAGATAGCAGTGAATGTGATGTCGCCTGAAACATCGAGAAATCAAGCTTGGTTAGTAAGAGTGAGACAAATACACAGTCAGAGCTACAAGATGTATGAAAACGTCTACTCTTGCAAGACATGATCGATCTGTATAAGAGAGATCTTTACAGATAACGCGAAACAGCAAGAGCATGAGAACAGATTTTGCAAGACTCGTTAAGTTCAACACGAGCAAATTCAAGAGACTCGTTAAGTTCAACACGAGCAAACTCAAGAAGCTCGTTAAGATGAACACAAGCAAACTCAAGAGATTCGACTCAAGCTTGAACTGCGAAGCGTAGCATACAATGACAGCGACTGCGAGACTTCTCGAGATGCATACGTATGACTTCAAGAACCTTACCTTTTCAATGAGTTCTGACTTTTGATGAACAGCGAGTCGTAAGACAGCTGAACAGTCGTAAGTTCATAAAAGAAGATCGAAAAGACACTGTCTGCATGACTCAAGAGAACGAAAGCGCATGTTGATACGTGAAGAGTGAGTTACGCTCAAAAACATGTGCTTAAGAAGCAAACTGCAAGCGACTCAGAGTGAGAGATCTTGTTCATCTCAAGAGTTCATCTTCTCTAGAAAGATAAAGCTGAGGTAGAGTTCTGAATGAGCAGAACACTTTGAACCTACATATCGCTTGTCGCTCAAGAATGACTGCAAACAACTGATCGTAGAAGATTTCAATCTACATCATTCTCATTGAGAGAGACGAAGATGCTTCACTCGTCATACGACGACTGATACTCTACTAAACATCATTACAAACGCAAGGCTGAAATTATTACTGTAATCAGACACTATTACTCGCGAAGCTCACAATCAATTTACGACGATTGATCTAGTCTTTAGCAGCAAGAAAATACAGTTCATGACACGCAAGTGCAAGGTACGAATCGATCTGCATCAGAGATCGAATCATCTTTCGATCATCACAGAGCTATGTCTACAAACAATCTCAGTGCAACTCTCAACTCAACAACTTTGAAAGAAAATGAATACAGAAGCATTGAGTGCTTATCTGTGAATACATTTATCTTTGAAACGCTCTTTAGACGACAAGACTATGATGAATGTCAGAGTGTGCAAGATTATCAGAGTGCTACAGAAGATCGTTGAGAAATTTATCTTCTTGACAAAGTCATCAAATTGAGCAAGAGACTTTTGAAATCAAAGCTGCTTCGAAGTAGTAATGAAATCAAGACGACTGTGAATCATATGAAAAATGCAAGACACATTAGAAGCGTGAAATGAATATTTGAAGCATAATGATCATAAAAACAAGATCATTCAACAAACGAAATGTGCACACTTCAGAACACAAATGCATGAGTTGAGTGAAGCATTCAAATCGATATGATGCTTTGCAAAATGAGCTAGAATCGAAAGTCAGCTATCTAAAAAGCTTTCTCAGTTTTCATCATTGAAGCAAAGCGACATCAATCATATGACAACGACGTTCGAGGAAAAAATCGAGATACTGCGAGAAAAGTTCTTTCTCTCATCTTCTCAAGCGAATGTCAACGACATCGCAGAATCATTCATATCTCTGACAGTCTCATTCAATTCACGCATCACAGAAGATGAAGTGAAGCAGACAATCAGACGAGTAAAAGCAGACAAAGTGTCAAGCGCTTCAGATATTTCAAACAGAGCGCTTCAAGCGAGTCTTGCAGAACTGATCTCAGTACTGACGAGTTTATTCAACGCATGCATAACACACAAGTATCATTCGAAGCAGTTCAAAAAGACTCAGACAATAGTACTATGCAAATCAAAGAAAAGCGACTATATTGATTCAAAGATGTATCGACTCATTGCTTTGCTCAATATCATGAGCAAAGCGCTGAAGTCGATCATGATCAAAAGACTGAGTGACATAGTCGAGACTCATCACATGCTATCAAATGCTCAAATGAGAGCGAGACGCAAGCGATTCGTGATCTCGACGTTAGATCTACTAATAGATCAAGTTCACACAGTGTGAGACTGTAAAATCAAATATGTGATCTTCATGCTAAGTTTAGACGTCGTCGAAGCGTTTAATCAAGTCTCACACATCAGACTTCTGCATACGCTGAAAATGAAAAGAACGTCGAGTTACATAATCGAATGAACACACAGCTTTCTAAAGAATCGAGAGACGTCGCTAATATTCAATGAACAAACGAGCGACATGCGCGAGATAAACGCAGGCATATCGCAGAAATCTCTCATTTCATCGATTCTCTTTCTATTCTTCAACGCAAGTTTAATTGAAAAATGCAAAGCACTGAAAATTAAAATCGAAGTGCTTGACTTCATAAATGATATTAACATTCTAGTCTATGACAGATTCACTGAAGAAATCTGCAGAACACTGAGCAAAGCACACGACGTCTGCGCGAAATGAGCTCGCATTCATGATGCAACGTTCACATCAGAAAAGTATGAGCTCACGCATTTCACTAGAAAATCGAAGAGATTCGACATGATGACTGACATACAAATAGAAAGCTCAGTTATCAAATCAAAATCAGACGTACGAGTTCTAAAGATGCAACTGAACATGAAACTGCAATGAGACACGCATCTTCGACAAATAGAGACGAATCACGTCACAAGAATGCTGACACTTAGTCATCTTAAAGTCTTTACATGAGAAGCTATCTTCACAAAAGTGAGACAAGTATACTCAGCAGTAGTGAGATCAGAAATCACATTCGAAGCGTCAGTCTGACATCAGCGCAGCAAGAAAGATGAACTGTCAAGCAAAGAATGCAGACTAGAAACACTTCAGAATCAGACTCTGTGTCACGTAGCAGAAGCATTCAAAAGAGTAAACATCGAAACTCTAAAGACAGAAACATACATGAGTTCGCTACATGTTCATCTGAACATGCTACAGAACAAGATCACACTACACAGTTGAGTCAACGATCGAACGCAAGAGATCAGACAAGCATGCAAACTAATACACGTTTGTTTGACGAAAGTTAATCGCGTCATTTCTCGCTTACTCGTCATCAAGAAAATAGTACTTCTGAATGTTTTCATTCAAGAAGATGCGAAGATACAGTTAAGATGCAGACGACACATTCTCTTCTTCACAACGATTTCAACAAGCGATAGCATTGCAATAACGCAGTATCACAAAGATCAATGAAATCAACGATGAGAAAAGTACAGAGAACGCGTCGCAGATGTCAACACAATCTCAGCACAAAGATTGCATCTGAGCAATAAGATGATAAAGATGCGTGATGATCTTCAGAAAGCAGAAAGCATTCTCGCAATGCACATCAGAATCAAACGCATAGATCTGAACACTTATTTGCATTCTAGAAATGTTTCAGACATGAATAGTTTGCGATGCGACTGCGAATGAAGTCATCAGACGACGAAGTATGTATTCATGCATTGTTCGAACTGATCGCATCTGCGATCAAGAATGCTACAAGATGCTGACTTCTTGAACTATCAAATAATCGTCGTCATCATGAAGAGTCTCAGAGCAGTAGCGAAAATGATGATGAAAACAAAGCTCTTGAAGCAATTTAAAGTGACTAGAACATTCGTTCTTTAACGTGCAATCAACGTGAACAAATTTGATACATAGTCTCAAAACTCACTGTTTCAACTGCGTGAAGCAGTCATGTAGACTGCGAGTGATTTTCTACCTCAGAGAGTTTTGTTCACTCGATACAGATAGCATAAAGTTTCTCATGAGTCGATCTAATCGATGTCACAAGAGTGTATGAATTTATTATTATTATTATCATTGAAAATGAGCATTTTTGACAGTTACTACAAATGCTTTGTTCAGAGATTACTTTCGTTCATTGCACTAAATTATCAAGCATGATTTTCTTGAAATATGATAAAATTCATGCAAAGATAAAGCAAGACTTAAAAGAGTCACGACAGATTTCTATTGCATTGAATGCATGATCTAGTTCTTAAAAAGTCGCTTATCTGAAAGTTTTGATATATTGAATGAATGCTACATTTCAATATCATGAACATTTCATTGAATTTACATCTCTTCAAGTTGAGCATACTGATCATCATTTGATGCAAAAGCTGTTCAAGATTTTGAATACATACAACATTAAGAACAAGCTTTTTGATGTTATTATTGATAATGCAAGCAACAATGATACTTTAAAGAAGAAGCTTGAAAGAGCACTCAGTCAATGCAACATTTCATGAAATAAAGCACAAAACTCAATATCTTGTATGACTCATATCATTAATCTAATGACTCAAGAGTTTATCAAAGCTATTGAATCAGAAACTTTGAACAACAATTTCGTTGTGTCATTAAATGATGATCAAGTTGAGAATGTAATCACAAGTAATGATCTTTGCATTGTTGTCAAGAAGATATTTATCAAGTTGATAATGCAAAAAGATAATGCATTTACTAATTAGTGAAACAAATTCGCGCTCTTACTATTGTCATCAACAGTTCTTCTCAATGAAAGCTTTGCTTTTTAAAGCTTCAAGTTACAAGATCTTGAAAATTGATACAAGACATTTGCATTTGCTGAAATTCTATTTATTTGATGCTTCGACGTGCATATCAACTGCGTAACATGATCAATATATAAGTTGAGAAATTCTTGACAGATGCAAAGATTCAAGCTATTTGATTAAAGAAGAATGAATGATCACTAGTATTGCTTGTTGACAATATGTTAAATTCTTTCTACGAGCTAACTCTGATTGTGTTTAAAATCATTAATGTTAACATACATTTAGAATTTTGAATGTTTGATGCTTTTTTCAATCATCTCAATGTTATTGAGATGATAGTACGCAATAATACATGTACTTCACAAGCACTTGTTCTTTGAGCTTGCAAACTAGTTTCTAACAAGCTTGCAAAGTACTATTTCAAGATGAAGAGTAAAGATGAACTGATATACAATCTCACTATGATTTTAAATTCTACTCAAAAGCTGAATTTGTATCAAGATTGAGATGCAAATGAGAATAATTCTCATTTTTATTATGACAAGTACAGAAAAGAGTTCAAAAACTATTTTTATCATCATTATGAAAAGAGAATTACAACTGCAGAAGTCAAAGCACAAGTGATTAGTGATGTTGATCAAATAATGCAATATGATAATGCAATATAATAATGCAATTGATCATTTATTAACAATGCTATAATTTGTTGTGATGATTACATGAACTCTTCTTCAAAGAACTCAACATCGCTCTGTATCTATTAGTGAAAATAATTGATATCTTTACATTGATGCTATTGTCAAGAAGTTTTCAACATGAGAGTATTGAAGAGACAACATCTTGAACTATTCAAGATTGACTCAAATGACTAAGAATATTCTCTTATGTTCAATATTCTTTGTAAATATTGAATGAACATTCAGTCTTGTGAGAAAAGTTTGTTCATGAAATCAATCATAAATGACTTCAGAATCAGTTGAATAAATAATGCTTTTCAAGTATTATAATTGTATCATGAACTTGAATTCTGAAAAGACTATCATCAAAGCATGAAATATTTATCACAAAAAAGAAGATGAAGATAATGCAATTGATGAATCTGATGATTCTTTTAAAACAGATTTGCAGAATGTTTTACATTTTATTAATGTTTAAATATTCAATATTATTTCATTTGAAGTGTTATGATTCTAGCTACGCATCTTCGTTGATGACTATGTTGATGACTATGTTAGTGACTATTCTGAGAATTATCGTCGATCGCTCGTCGCTAGAGCATAGACTTGTTTCAAAGTCAACTTTATTCAGAGTTAGCTTATGTTTTTCTGAGTCATATAGATAGTTGATTCTTCTCTTCTAGATACTTTTCTTTCTTAGCATTTATATACTTGTTACATTACACTCATATGACTTGCTCTATGCTGATCTCTAACATTATATAAATGCTTCTTCGTTACAGACGAAGTGAAATAATTTGCATCGATTTCTTTAAGTGCTTCTGCTAGTAGTTCTTCAACCCTCTATTGACTTTGATCTAACGACTTGCGTTCGTGCAGCAGCACTCATCTTTCTTCTCTCGTGAGCTGATTCAGCGAGAATAAACAAAAGATTCAAACTCATGCGCTGATCAGCGAGTATAAACAAACGATTGAAATCATTCGACTAGATCAAAGATCAGCGAATTAATCATTCATTCAGATTCGCAAGAAATTCTTCGAATTTGTTGAACAATTAAACGAGATCAGTCATAGAACTGCGTGAAGTCTTTATCTTGAGAAGCAAACTCTCAGTGAGTCTGCTTCAATGACATCGTCAATGCAATGATCTTCTCATCACTCTATTTATCAGTGAATCAATTCGTCTATCAGTTTACATGCAACTAGTGAGTCTGCTTCAATGACATCTATTCTCAATGCAATGATCTACTCGCTCTCATCGCTCTACTCATCAGTGAATCTGATTATACATTCATGTGCAACTAGTAAGTCTGCTACAATGATGAGCTCAAAGTCGATCTCTTCAATGAGCAAGTCAATCAGTGAGTCTGCTTCAATGACACTGTCAATGCGATGATCTATTTGCTCTCATCATTCTACTCATCAGTGAATCAATTCGTCTACTCGTTCATGTGCAACTAGTGAGTCTGCTACAATGACACTTCATCAATGCAATGATCTATCTTCTCATCATTCTACCTATCAGTGAATCGATCTGTCAACTCGTTTGCATGCAACTAGTGAGTCTGCTTCAATGACACTTCTATCTTGCATAGTGAGTTTGCTACAATAAACATTTCGATTCTACACAAGACTAAGAAAATACATTCATGCAAACATGAATTGTTGAAGAAGAAAAGTAATGTTACGATTCTAGCTACGCATTTTCGTTGATGATTATGTTGATGACTATGTTGATGACTATTTTGAGAACTATCGTCGATCGCTCATCGCTAGAACATAGACTTGTTTCAAAGTCAACTTTATTCAGAGTTAGCTTATGTTCTTCTGAGTCATATAAATAGTCAATTCTTCTCTTCTAAATACTTTTCTTTCTTAGCATTTATATACTCGTTACATTACACTCATATGACTCGCTTTATGCTGATCTCTAACATGAAGTTGCTTTTGCATTGTCAATGTATGTAGTATGATAACATAGTTACAAAATAATGCAAAAAGATAATGCAGTTCATAGAGTGTATTGCTATGCTAAATAACTTGATCTGATCAAGATATTGCAAATGCTATTTTCATTGAGCACTCAACTGAATCTTGAGATTACACATCAAAGTTTTCATGAGTATCAAATCTTTTTGCTGAAGAGTTACTCATTTGACATGAATAGCAAGAAGATTGCTATCTGCATATGTAAAGCATTATATCAGTAAATGTTGTAAAACATCAATGATAATGCAAATGAGTAATGCACTTACTGACAAGAAATTCACATAAAAATGCTTCTGTGATCTTCTGAAGAATAAGCAATGTCAAAGTCTGAATTTTATAATTTGCATCACTCATTTTCTGATTCATCTTGTTCATATCAGTCTCATTCTGCATGATTTCACAAACTATTCTTTCAAATAAAATCTTTGATATCAATAAATCTGCATCTTTCTGATAATGATGTATCTCTCAAAGTGCAATGATTTCTGACTTTCATTTTCTCTTTAACTGTCACAATAAATTAGCTGTTGATAGCTTAATGCATTATTTATTTGCATTATTTTCTGAACTTTATTAATCTTGCTTTCAGATAGAGTCTTTAAGTCTGCTCTTGATTCATTCGTGATTCAATTATCTGATGTCATATCATCACGAGTTGAGATTTTCAAATCATCATACAATGTGTTTTTAAACTTTCATTTTAAATCAAGTTTATCAGCAATGCGCAACAAGAAATGCATTATTTAAATGCATTATTTATTTGCTTGCAATGAGTCATGATGTATATCAATTGACAATGATTTGAAAAATTGAGACTATTAAGTTGAGTGAAAGCAAAGTGAAGTATGATGTAAACAAGAAATGATGTGTAAACAAGAAATGATATGTAAACAAGAGATGATGATTGTTGACTGTGTTTATAATAGAATTAATATGACAAATGTTTTGATATTAGCATTAATATGATGAATGTGTTGATCGCAGCTCTAAAATGATGAATAAATTCTAACATTCAGCTTTAACTTTAAGTTTACTTACATCTCATCTCACATTTATTCTAATTCTAACTTTATTTACACTCAACATTTATTTTAACTCTAACTTTTTCTACACTTCACATTTATTCATTGCACTCATTTATTGTGACTAAGTTCATTAGAAAAAGCACTTCAACATCACTATCAGATAAGAAGATTGTTATGCATTATTTATATACATTATCATTGAGACTAATCAAAATCGCAAAATGTTCAATCTATCAATTAAGTTGCAGTCAATTATGAGTAGAAATTATGCAATGAAATGAAATGAAAATCAGAAAACTCTTTATATCAAACAAAGTGCAAATTAAATGACTCTTTATAAACAACTCATCAAATTGAGAAGCATCAGCGTTTATCAGAAAGTCATCAAAGCGAAGCAGATGAAAATGAAGAACAATATGCGAAATACAATCACGAATGATCAAGTGAGAAAGAGTCTGCATGATAATGCATTTGAGTAATGCATATGTGTTTCAAAAGCTGATTGTATAATAGCTCAATGCTTCAAGACAAATTTGATGAAGAAGATGAGAGAGAAGAAGACTGCAAAGCGAGCGAAGCTCGAAGCAATAGTCATGAAGACGACGTTCAATACTACTTCTACTGTTAATGTATGTACTGTGTTTGATGTGAAAGATAAGACTAACGTATGCATTAGACTATTGCACAACAAGATGAACTTGGAAAAAACATGTCAAGATACATGATATTTACTATTGAACTAATTCAGCAACGCATTTTACATCACGAAGAATTAAATGAATTGAAGATGATGAATGATTCAGATGTCATACAAGAATTTAACAAATTCATGAGTGCATTTTCGAATGAAAAAAATGCGATTGATCGAAAGATAGTTAATTCACTAGATTTATCTGATGATGAATCTGATGATATCATTGAGATTGACGACGATGACAAGAAGATGAAATTTAGCAAGAGAAATGATGATGCAGATATGATTGAGAACGAGAACAAGTACAAGAAGAAGTACAAGAAAAAGTACAAGAAGAAGAAGAAAAAGAAGAAGAAGAATGATGAAATAATAGTGATTTCAGATTAGCAGTAGTAAATGAACAAGCATAAATTTTCTTCAATTAATTGCATTATTCTGTTGCATTATCAGACACTCAGATAAATATTAGTAGTACTTTGCTTCATGTCTTAATGAGTTGAATCAAAAATTTCAAATTGATACTCAGTTTCAACTCTTTAACTTAACTTGATTACTTGAGTCAAATCTTCTGATTCAACTTGAATACTTAAGTCAAGAATTCTGACTTGAATCAAGTCTTGACGAGTTGAAAACTTGACTTGATCTCAATGACTCAACTTGACGTGATCAGTTTAAATATTGCACAGAATCAATACAGATAAATTACATGTTTAATCAAATGTGTAAAAACTTGAACAGAATGAAAGAAGTTAGCATTTGATCTAAATAAATCAGTACATTTTTATACATTCTTACAATAATAATAATAATAAATTCATACATTCTTGTGACATCGATTAGATCAACTCATGAGAAACTCTATGCTATTTGTATCGAGTGAACAAAACTCTCTGAGGTAGAAAATCACTCGCAGTCTACACGACTGCTTCACGCAGTCGAAACAGTGAGTTTTGAGACTATGTATCAAATTTGTTCACGTTGATTGCACGTTAGAGAACGAGTGTTCTAGTCACTCTAAATTGCTTCAAGAGCTTCGTTTTCATCATCATCTTCGCTACTGCTCTGAGACTCTTCGTGATGACGACGATTATTCAATAGTTCAAGAAGTCAGCATCTTGTAGCATTCTTGATCGCAGATGCAATCAGTTCAAGTTACATTCTTACAAAGTCTTTTAAAATTCAAAAGTCAAGAAAATCTTTGAAAGTTTTAAAGCTGTAGAAAGTAAAGCTCTGCAATTACTGTTAACTATCTTGAAGCTTTCACGTAAGAACTGTACAATTCAATACAGTACTAGAAAAGAAAGAAAAACACTTGCACAAAAGCTGCAAGCTTAAGTGATCATCAGTACATAGTGATACATAGAAGTGAAGATCTGTACAGAGATATCATTACATGTCTGTACAGATAAATCTGTAAGAACTTATTGAAAGAGTTGTTGTAAAAGTTACGTTTAAAAAATGCAATAGAAACAAACTTATGTTCAGAGTCAATTTCATGATTCATTGCAGCAATTGCAGCAATCTCAAATTCACTGCAAATGATTGTACTGAACAATACATCACAGTAAATACTTTTTCATACATGCTATTTACTACTTACTAAGCATAAAGGCAATTTTCATCGAAAATGATGATTTTCTCGTAAGAATTAGTACTTCAACAAACTACAGTAGATCGTAGCTGAGTTTTGAGCATTGACGACTGCTTGAAGCAGCTTCGCTTCGTTCTGAAAAGAGTCAATCTAAAGATTGACGTCTCTGCATTGTTCATCAAGATGATTCACTCAGGCATGCAAGTACAAACGTCAATGCACAAGACAGTTCATCAAGAAAAAGCATAACAATTGAATTCATCTTCAAGTCATCTTCTAGCAAGATCAAATAAGAATTATAAATCAAGAAGCATCACTGCTTTATGCTATGAGTCTTGACTTTTAAGTGAATTCACAAGAAGTGAACAGAATTGAACTTTATCAAATAATAATGACAACTGACAGTCTACTTATCATCAAACGTAAAGACATAGCACGTAAGTATGACTGACTCATTTCATTTGTAACTGAGTGCAACTGATGATCTCAGATTCTCTAGAATTTCAAGAACTGACGTGATTGTGATAGATTTAACATACAGTGATTTTTCAGATGCGTTTAAAAGAGCGATATGAGATTCATTCTTTAAAGTGTTTTCGTTTCAGTCGAGCAAAGTTCAAAGCATGTTATTGCTCAGCAGCATGACATGTTATTCTGATGTATCATTTCGTTGTTTTGAAATCATCTGATCAACGAAGTTCTTCGTGCCTGATTATTGAATAGAGAGAAGTATTGTATGTTTCAATCAAGTAGATTCACATTGATTTTCGTAGCACAAAGCTATGCTACGTCAATCGTTTTCTTGTTCAACTAGACATAATGTATGTAATCTCAGATGAAGTCAGCAGAAGAAACGTTAGCGAAGATGAATCTAGTAGTGAATGACGAAAATTTTGATTTTAGATCTGAGTCAGTGAATATAGTATTATGCATGCTATTGCAAAGAGTGATATGACAGTCTTGATTTGAGTGCTTTTGTAACTCAAATACTAACATGCTACTTGAACACTTAGTCAACAGCTTCAAGCGTAGATTTTATTTTATTTTTATTTATTTATTTATTTCTTCATTTTAACGTGCTTATGCAGTCAAAGACTATGAAGCACAGCATACTATTTATGTATATAGATACACATAGAGTTGTACTGATGATGTATGTAATATGAAAAAGCTCTCTGCGTGAAACAGACTCTTAGAGCTAAAAACTCACACGATTGTTTATTCTAGTAGTCGTTGTAACCTGAATTCACTTTTCATACTCAGTCAGATGAGCTCAAGAAAACTCTGCTGCAAGCAGTCGACTCAAAATTCTAGACAGTATATCTCGTAAATCAGTTGTACATTGTGCAATCACATCGATAAAATGAGCGACGAAGAGCTATGTTCAAGGTTGTGAGCTGACTCTGCGAGTAACAGATCACGAACTTCGCATTATCATGAACTGTCTATATGATCAAGTGGTCACAACTTGAAATTGTGAAAGCTGATCACTTCGACGTGAGCTTTCGAATTGACTGTATGGTCACCAAGCTGAGCGAGCTAGGTGGGCTTTGATCTATGTATGAGGAAGCTGGTCACTTCGACGTGGGCTTTCGAGTTCGCTGCATGGCCACCTAGCTGGGCGGGCTAGATGGGCTTTGGTCTATGTATTTGAAAGCTGGCCACTTCGACGTGGGCTTTCGACTTCGTTGCATGGCCACATGGTCATCTAGCCACGTGGACTTGTTGTTTGTGAGCATCGCGACGCGACGCTCGGTCTATGTATGTGGAAGCTGATCACTTCGACGTGAGCTTCCGTTCGCTGTTTGGCCACATGGTCATCTAGCCACGTGGACTTTTCGACTGGGTATGAGCTGTTACTGCTCTGTCGATGAGATTGTTCAGCTCTTCTGACAAGCATAGCTTGAAGAAGGTTCGTAGCCAGCACCTCGTACAGGTAAATCTCGTTGCCGGCCGCTTCAAGCGTAGAATTGATATATATCTGGGGCAAAAGCAGATTAACAATGCGTCTTACATATTCATTGTAAGACGTCAAATCAGGCGGTGTTTTGATCTATCCACGATGCCTTTTGTGTGAGCATGAGAGACTGTGAGTACTAGAAGAAAGTATAGCCTCGATCAGCCGATTCACTGCGTAGACGATGTCCAGGCCAAGCCGACATGGCTCTGATAACGACATCAATTTATGGATTTTGTAACGTCAGATTGGTGAATTAAAGGCGGACGAGTCCCGAAAACCGAAACTTAGTGCCAAGGATCAATGAGAAGCGGAAATTTTGCCTTGCACACATTCGAGCGCTGAGGGTCGATCTGCGAGGTATAGGAATCGAACTTTCGAGTTGGAGAACCGCAAATGCATAGGTCTGCATCACAGATTCTGGTGACAGTAAAATCGGCCCTCATCATGTGGCCGGCCTGTCGTGTTAATGATGCTTGTCCATGGATACCTGCAGTGGATAATCGAGCACAGATCTCTACCGTTGGTTTCTCCAACAACGGCTGGTGAAGCTCGGTCGTCTTGGAAAATAGTGAATGTATTAGCAAATCCTATGTCAAGGTAGTCGCTCTCACCGCTGGGATTTGTTCAGCGTCTAACCCATAGATCCACGTATGCATTTGACATTTTACAGCAGAGACGATGCATTTGCTGGATACATTTTTCACGCAGTACATGTAGTGTGATAGCGGAGATTTAGTATCAACGTACTCAGTGTCGTTGCTTTAAAGGTAGATGATTTCTTATCGATAAGTTGTCGACTACCCCCATTTCATAGAATAGTGCCTGTGCCAGATTTTAGTTCACCCTCGGCAAATTTTGCCCTGCAACCAACCAATTCGCTGGAGAAGCCTAACCACCACCCCACAGACCTTTAATTCCTTCCATTTGATATGTAATATGAGGGTATACAAAGGTGGCCCCTTCATGTAAATCTAACGTGTTGCAGGATCAATTCCAGCGCGATTCCAGAGCTCTATGCCCCCCCTCTTGCCTTCACCCAGAAGGATCGAATAGCAGTGCATCTACAGCAGAGACTGTCGCCTAAGGTCAGAGATAGATTAAAAACATAAGGTCAGCACTTATCTTCTAATAAAATGAGTGCTCTGAGATCGACGTTCTTGATTCATTCTGCTGTCAGAATTGATTTTCGACATTTTCTAGAAGATCAGTCATGAGCATATCAGAATAAGATGCTATACTATTTCTTCAATGACTGAAGCATTATCATCGCTTTTTTCACTCTATTCAATGCTCTAAAGATCATGAAAATTAATCGAAAATGTCTTAAACAAAAGATCTTGAAACGCTCGCAGAAGTGTCAAAATTTATACTACTTTCTGAACATGTTTCTGATTAAGAGTGAAGTCAGGGTTCACGGAACATTATTGGTCCGGGAATATTGGCTACTACTTATAGGGGCTTCCCGAGCAGAGTTTCCTTTTCCTTCTTTCTACAGTAAAGCATCGAACCATCATTCCCGTCACCTTCTACCTGAAGTTTGACCCACCTTACCTGTATCTAGCCTACCTTCTAGATCTATCTACCACTACTACTACTATGCCTTCCGAGCTCTGACTACTAGTTGAGACATGTCATCTTTCTACAATGTATTGTAAATGTTATCAAGCTTTCTATGACATATCATCACGTAGTATAATTTAATCAGTCAAATAAAGCGAAAGATAAAGCATTCTATTGATCTACTGCTTTGACGACATTCTGCCAATTAAACATATACATCAGAGAAGTATTTCTGAAGCTCGCTTTGAATGGTTTCTGATCAACAAGATGCTTTCAAGATGCAGTCGCTTTTCAGAGTCTAAATCGATGTTGATTCTCGACAACGCTTCTGTGCAGCACACTCAGATGAGTGACGTCAACGTCGAGCTGAGCTCTGCTAAATATCAATAAAAAGTCAAAGATTTATGTCGTCAAATCGATGTGATCTTACTAACAGTAAATATAAATACGAATTGATTTGTTTTCTTGTCAATACTTCGTATGTCTACTATTTTTGCTGGTATGACAGGTACTTTCGAGTAAGTGTATACTAGTAATAAAATATATACTCTATATAATTCACGATCATCAAATATACTACTTTTCAAAAAAGTCAAACTTCTCGAGCTTCGCGCCTTCCAGTGCTGCATTAACGAGGGCATCAAGACCTTCGCATGCAGACTGCTGAGATCTTCGCTGAGCATCTAATCTGCACTGCATCTGATGCAGCTGCTTTGGAAGGGGCTTTGGAAGAGGCTTTGAAAGAGGCTTTGGAAGTAGTTTCCTGCTCCGGAAGGCTTCGCATCTTCGCCGATTGCCTACCTCTGTTTGCTGACTGTAGTTTAGTCATGACTAAATGGAATGAAGATTTATATATATGACTGTTTGGTTTGTGGGGTGGTGGTTAGGCTTCTCCAGCGAATTGGTTGGTTGCAGGGCGGACCCTCGATTTTGGAAATTCTAAAATCTGGCACAGGCACTATGAAATAGGGGTATCTCAATCTAAGAAGTAGAGTACGGGAGTTTCTGTTTTTGCTCTTGGACAAATCTGGAAGGGGACAGCCGGTTCCATTCGGTGCGACACTATTGATATTCAACGGAGCTTTCGTCTTGCCATATCTTCCTGGGTATTATATCCGGTAGGAGAAATCATGTTGGGAATCTCTTGAGTGCTTCTACCGTCCGGCAGCAGAATCCTTGACTATCCACTATACTGGTCTAATTATCTTTCCCCTGATGAACTCCTACAATGCTGAGATCTGTATAGCTGTGGAGACGCTATAGCTACTGCTGGGCACACTGAGGATTGGCATCTCCCTCTTCATCGTCATCCTCCCATGCTTCACCACCGTCATGCTCACCTCCACCAAATTCGTCTAGCGTTGCCGTTTCATCGTATTCCACATCATCCACCGTTTCCGCTTGGATAGGTTTGGCAGGCTTCGGTAGGAGCTCCTGGAGCTTCGATATGGCCTTGTGATCCTCAAGCCAGCTGTGTTCTGGGAACTCAATCTGCACCACCAAGTACAAGTCACCTTTCATTTCGCTCTTCTTAATCGGCATGCCCTCGCCGGCAACCTTGATAACCGATCCCGGCTTCAAGGTCCTGGCGATGGGCTGCGGATGTGTGATTGAGATACCGCGGCCGTCGAGATGCTTGACAACGACACGTGAGAAGCCACACAGGGCTTCGGCCAAAGTCACTGATACATCCGTGGACAGATCCGCGCCTGCTCTTCGGAAAGTGGGATGCTCTGTTTCTATAACATTGAAGACTAGATCACCAGGTTCTTGATCTGGAACCTGGTCTGCTTCGCCAGCCAAGATTATCCTATCTCCTTCCCTATGATTGATAAGTAAGTTGCATGAGCACATCGTACTGGAAGCCCTACCTTGAGCCCCGTGGAATGTATAGCTCTAGCACTTTTCGAGCCTCTGTGACACGTTCACCCTTACACTTTTTGCACCTGTCCTTTTCCTTGAACACACTACCTGTGCCTTTGCACGAACTACACATAACAGTCTCTTGGGTGACCAATCCAGGACCGATAGATCTTAGGCCTTGTTTCATGCCTGATACCTATTCAGTCACTGTGTGACAATAATGCGAAAATAAACCTCAGACTCACCTCTACCCTGGCATGAAGCGCAATGCTTTGATTTTGCCTTGTCCTTTCCACCACTACCCTTGCAGTGGCTGCATATGACATTCTTCTTGCTCGAGAATTTCGCAGTCTTTCCTTTGTAGAGTTCTTCCAACGTAACCTGATATGGTAGTTCCTCATTCTCCCCTTTCCGCGGCTTCTGTGGTCCTCCACTTCCGCCCATGTTCATAAACCCAGGGGGTGCCCCACCGCCTCCCATACCGAACATTTGCTGAAGCATGTCCTCCAAGTCAGGACCGCTACCCGTTCCATTACCATGGCCGGCCTCAAACGCTGACATGCCGTGGGTATCGTAGAGATGTCTGTTGTTGTCATCGTAAAGAATCTCGTAGGCTTTGCTGACTGCTTTGAACTTTATCTCTGCGGCGGCTCGATCGCCTTGGGACACTTTATCGGGATGGCTTGAGAGGGCTGCCTATAAATCTTAGTATTTGATGAGAAAACGTTGGTGCAAGATCACTTTATGATAAGCCTTTTTGATCTCCGTTTTGTTTGCGTCTCGACTGATTTCTAGGATTTCTGCACGGACATGAGTACCGACACAATATGCGCAGCTTTACAATGTTACTGACCGTATAAATCCATGTCCCCTGCAAAGTCGTCCACTAGCAAACATTAGAAACCTCTTAATATGGTGGAAACGATCCTCACTCTTGAGCTGAGATGTAGGATATCGATTTGCGCAGCTCACTCATTTGGTGTACTGCCCAACGAGAGCGTTTTTAAGGAACGATCTTCTCAGAAGATGTTAGTGAGTTCGGGGAAGAGGCAGCTTAAAGATTTTTGGGCCGACGCAACGATTGATTTGTTTGGGCGCCTTTGCCTGGCGGCAAGCGGGAGCTTGAACGCCTCAAGCGCGGTGCCTTTGAACTATTGAGTGACATCTTCAAGTTATTTCACCATCACAATCACTTTTCATGTCGTGCTGAATTATTAACTGGTGGACGGTAATGGGAATGTTGTGGTAAGCAATGAATTCATTGAGCCGAATAAAGCTATGGAATGGCAATTGGGTGTGCCGCACATGTAGAAACCTCTCAACTTCCGCAGCTGGAAAACAAGTCCCGGAGCGCAAAGCATGGCAGAAGCTTCCCACAGCCCCAGCAAGAACTCGATTCGCCCCTTCGCCGACTGGAAACCTCCATTTAGGTTCTTTACGGACGGCTTTGTTCAACTACCTCCTTGCAAGAGCTACAGGGGGCCAATTCATACTACGCGTTGAAGATACAGATAAAGTGGGTTACGGACGGGTAACATTCATCTAAATTAAATCAAAGCTAACAATAGAAGAAAAGGACTGTAGCCGGAGCAGAGAAGAGATTATGCGAAGACCTAAAGTGGGCTGGTCTGCAATGGGATGAGGGTACGCTGGAATGGCTCTATGAGAAAGATTATATCTGATTTGGTTACAGGACCAGACAATGGCGGTCCTTACGGATCGTACAGACAGGTATATCTTGCGTGCTGAACTGAGCAATACGGGGCTGATAAGAAGGCCCAGTCAGAGAGAACAGAGCTATACACAGATCACGCCCAGAAGCTCTTACAATCCGGACATGCATATCGATGCTTTTGTGCCTCCGAGAGGCTAAACGAGCTTGCAAGGCAGCGGAATCAGCTTGGGCTGTCGAGTGACTACGACAGGACTTGTGCAGGTATACTGAAAGAAGAGTCAGATGAGCGGGCTTCCAAAGGTGAAGCGCATATAATAAGATTGAAGGCTCCTGCCACGCCTCCAGATTATTTCGATATTGTATATGGCGCTGTCGGCCAATCCAAGAGCAAAAAATCTCCCCTTAATAGGGGCGAACCTACATACGATGATTCTGTGTTAATCAAGTCGGACGGCCTGCCTACTTATCACCTAGCTAATGTGGTCGATGACCATCACATGAAAATCACGCATGTGATACGTGCCTCAGAATGGATGACTTCAACCCCGAAACACTTATTTATGTACAAGGCTTTTGATTGGGAACCTCCACATTTCGCCCATGTAGGTCTGCTCCAAGACATCGAGCGCCAGAAATTTAGCAAACGCAACGCCGATCTCGACATCCGAACCTTCGAGAACGATGGCATATTCCCAGAGGCTCTAGTCAACTACGTCGCTCTTCACGGCTGGTCTCATAATCTAGGCAACGATTTTCTAAGCCTCCAGGATCTTGTGCAGAACTTCGATCTAAAATTCACAAAGGGCAATACTATGGTCCAGCCTACAAAACTCATGTATTTGCAGAAAAAGTACGCTAGAAAGCACGTTGAGGAAGGCGGTGCGGTGTACGAATCGATGGTCGACAGGGTTTATGACATTGCGGAACAGAGGATCGGTCTAAAGGAAAAAGACATAGAATTCCGGAACCGCATCGCTGCCTTCATGCGCCTGGTCCCGGAAGCATACACCACCCCAAAAAACTTCTACGAGCGCCATATCGCCCTATTCGAGCTCGTAGAGCGGCCAAAATACATCCCTACAAAGGACAACAACGGTCAGGAACTCGTGTGGAATGTAGACTCGCTATCATCAATCAACGAAGTCTTCACCAAGCCGCCTTCGAGAGATAGCACCCCATGGACCGCATCCGAGACTAAAGAGCTAGTTAATAGGGCTATAAGCTCTCTGTCAAGGCTGTCTGCTTTGCACACAACAGCGGACAAAGCGGGGACATTCGAAAAAACCGAACCTCTGAAAGCAGGCCCTGAAGAAGAGTACTTGTATAATGCAGCTGTGAACCACTACCTTAGATGGGCCATTATGGGAGGGAAGCCGGGCCCAGGTGTGGCGAACAGCATGGTACTTCTTGGTCGCGAGGAGACGATGAAGAGGATGCAGGACGCGGCGAGGATTCTGGGCGTTCCGAAGTAGTACACCGAAGGAAAGAGCAAAATTGAGGAATTTGGGAGGATGTTGGGAGCAAGTCTTTGATAGGGTGGTCGATGGTGAGTGCAGTCAGTGGTACAAAGTCGCCGCGTCAGTCATGCATTGATAGCATCATCTATTCATAAACTCATAGATCCGTATGCAACCACCTTTCCCTCAAATCCCCAACCAGCCCTTCTCCCCTTACGCCGCTTCCCCCTCCACCTCTCCTCTCGCCCTGGCCCCCACCCCATTGAACAATTTCGCCTTCACCTCCCCTGCCAACAGTCCCGTCATCTCCTCTCCCGCAATCTTATTGCTATCCCTCACCACCTTCTCCAGCGAATTATCCTTCGCGCCCACCCTCTGCATCGGTCCACCTCTCGTACTTGCCTGAATAGTTTTCTGCGCATTTTGAATCTTCTGACTGAGGTCAAGCATTTGCTTACTACTGTATTCGCGATTGGTGAAAAGAGGTGATTGCGAGATCGTGGAGACCCAGTATTTGTTCCACAATAGTTCCAATAGGTGTGTGTCAAGTGTGGACTTGTAATGCGTGATGTCCAGGGAGTAATACTGGCTAGCGTGGGCCCCGAAGTCTTCGATTTTGGATAGTGGAATGGTTTGGTAATCGTCGCCTCCCGCGCCAGGGATTGGTTTGTAGTTTTCGGGGAATGTGCGGAAGGCGCCGATTTCCACTTTACCCGCGGAGATGGTGCGATCGGGGTCGATAACGACGGCAAGGAAGGGATCTTGAAAGGTTTGCTGCGTCATTTGCGTAGAGACATCAATGCCGGAGAGCCAGCAGCCGTAGCCGGGGTGGCTGTGGTACCAACCTACTGCATTCTCCAGCCTCCCGTTGTCCCGGCATGATTGTAGATACTGCACCACGTACTCGTTCGCCTCCTCGGAAGCATTTACACGGGTCTCCGTGCCCTCAACTGGTAATCGAAAGGCGTCTGTGACTATAAAGGTGTCCCCAGCGATTTTACCCTGCATGAGCCCCATAATTTCGATGGAGCCACCGGAACGGGCGTGCATGACCATTTTTAGGAGGGCGACAGCGGATATGCGGACATTCTTGAAGTGATGGGGATCATTCTTCCAAGGGTGTGAGGATGTTAGGGCTTTTTGTTCGGAGTCGTTGTAATCATAGAGGGCATCTCGATGCGGATCGACTAACTTGATGGCGTTTTCGAGCTCTAATTTGGCAAACAGTTAGTTAGAGTTCAGGAGCATGAGATGCCACATGTTACCCCAAGCTTTCTGGGCACTATCCATGATGGTGGAGGTGTGCTGAACTTCTATGGATGTTCCATCCAAGGTGTGCTTTTGACAAATATCGGTAGTAAATCACGTATTTGACAGGCAAAGCGGTAAAGGCTCTTTGTTATCCGCGTCTCTCCTTTAGATATCGATCGGTTCGTCAGAAACTCTCAGCCACGCACATTGTTTCGAATAGTGAGGGAGACTATGGAGCTTTGAGGGTCATTAAAGCATTGAAAGGCTTTGCCAAGCTTCCTATCGATAACGCCGTGGCAGAATAAAAGGCGGTGTGGCTGTCGGCATAGCAACAGCCGTAAGCACAACACAACGCTCGGTACCTCTTGGTTCACTGATACCCGCGATCTTGATAATCCCATTGACTATGTCAGACAGCATCACTTCTCTTCTTGAGATGAAATTTTGACAAAGACGTGTTGCTTTTGGGTACTGTTTTGCATCGTGCCTCTAAGGCGATCCCCTTCCTCGATCCCACTGCTATCCACTCCCCTGGGATCAATGCCAACCATGGACACCAGCTACCTCACCACCCAGGTATCCACCATCATAGGCCAACTGCATGGCTTGTTCGATGAGATCGGCGTACCCAGCCAAGAGCGAGAATCACGCGAATCAGAGGTATGTAAGATCTGCAACTGTATAGAAGAAGCTGCTAATACCACCTTAGCTATTTACAGCTCTATCAGAGACACTACATAATCAATTGCGCCTGGTTACTGCGTAGGTCTACCTGTGTGGTAGTCTTGTAGTCGCGCTTACTCTAACATTTTATAGAGAAAAGAGTGAGCTTACTGAAGAGGCACATCGGATCGTTAAGACTATAAAGCAGATGGAAGCATCTCTAGAAGACCGCAAACCTAACGACACCTACCAACTTGATGAGAAAGACTTGAAAGTCACCGTCCCGCTCACGCGCTGCTTACAAGGATTGAAAGAAAAATATAATGATATTGCCCAAATCCATCGCGAACGGTTGGAGCAAGTCAAGAAACTTGTGCAGGCGCTTGAATCATACTCTTCACATCTCGAACCATCTTTTATCAAAATCAAGCTTCCACCTACCTCAGGTGATGCGTCCCCCACTTTCGATCTTTCTCCGTCGTACGTCGCAGCAGTAGACAATGAGTTCTCTCGAGTCTACGAGGAGTATACGCGACGTGTCGCGTCGGTCAAACAATTTGGAGAAGAGATCGTCAATCTATGGGCGGAATTAGGAACCCCGCAGGCACAGACCGACAATTCCATAGTCAAGTATTACCGAGAATCGCCAGAGCAGCTAGGACTCCATGAGAACGACATGGCAAGGCTACAGGCCAAGCGGGATAAGCTGATTGAGGAAAAGCGTAGCCGTGAGCGAAAGCTCAAGGAGTTAAAGGCCACTATCGAAGGTTTATGGGACCGCCTTGGTGTGGAACCACCGGATCGTAAACGATTTTTGGCCGGGAATCGGGGTTGCGGACTCAGAGCAATCAACGAATTTGAGGCGGAATTGGACCGACTAAATGAGCTGAAGCGACAAAATCTGCACCTCTTCGTTGAAGATGCGAGGTATAAACTTCAGGAGCTATGGGATGGTCTGTACTTCTCGGAAGAGGAAATGCTGGAGTTTACTCCTGCGTTTTCAGATGTTTTCAGTGATGCCCTGCTTTCCGCCCACGAGGGAGAGATCGCACGCCTAGAGGCACTGAAAGAGCAACGTGCTCCTACACTTGCTCTCATTGACAAACATCGCTCTTTAATCAAGGATCGAGAGGATCTAGCAGCTTCCAGCCTGGACGGTTCACGGCTACTGGCCAAGCCAACTAAGGGGGAAAAGCGTGATCCAACGCGGCTTTTGAGAGAGGAGAAGATGAGAAAGAGAATTGCAAAGGACCTTCCGAAAATTGAAGTTGAATTGAAGAAGACGCTGGAGCGATGGGAAGACGAATACGGTCGCCCATTCTTGGTTCATGGAGTCCGGTACCTTGATGAACTCGCAGCTGCAGCTGCAACGAGCTTACCTCCACGATCAAAAACACCTTCAGGGCCAGCACCTGTCACCACCAAAGTGCCTCTCAAATCCAGCCATGAGCCTTCTCACTCAAGGGCCGGCAGCACAGTACGAGGCTTTCCACCGCCTAGATCTCACACCCCTGTTGGTACTCTAAGACGGAATCCGCTCGCAAGCTCGGTAGCTTCAACGACTGGAGGACGAACACCAGGCGCATCCACAGCGGGAGGAAGAACACCGTCCAAGATCCCAGCACGTGTGCCACTTGGAAGTATACAACACGGCAACAACTCCCCAGAGCGCAAACAACCGCCACCAGCACCCACATACGCCTACGATACAAGCACAATACGCAAGATGGGCCCCCCAGCCCGGGCGCCCCCTCCAAAAATGAGGGATATCTTCGTCCCACCCACCCACACCCCAGCATCGAATTACGAAACTGAAAACTTTCGCTCCGCCAGTTCGGCCTCTTCAGGCAGTGTCCGCCAGATCACCCCAGAAGATGTTTACGATGACCGTGAACGCATGTCCTACATTGCCTCCTCAGCCGCAACGTCCAATCAAAACACCCCCCAAAATTACCGCGATGTTCAAGCCTACGATGCCCGCTATCAACCCTCACAAACACGGCCATACGCCCCGATGGCGGACAGCCGTCAGATATCCACTGCGTCCACCACCACGACCACAGCTTCTGGTAGCGAGAATTGGGAAACCTTTGACGATGCTTCGGAGCCAGAGGTCGATGCTAGCGATGCCTATTACGCGAAGCTGAGAGCCGCGAAAGGGGGGAAGCGGTTTACGCCTGATGGGGGCTACACGCCTCCGCGAGGTGCACCGGGGAAGAAGTTCAAGGCGGCGTATGCAGGAGGCAACGGCACGATTGAAGAGGAGCGCGGTGGGCGCTATGTGCCGGCTGGTAGCGAGGCAGGATGGACGGATGAGGACGCCTTTTGAGATGTTCCCCTGAGCCACGACTTATGTCATGCCTTATTTCTTCTTGTTGATATCCTAGGCCCACCCCTTGTTGAGGAGAGCGGGGATTGCTGATCGGAGATCCGACCGTGAAGTGGTTGGATAGGAGGTGCTTTCTGGGCAATGTCCAAATTTTCATCTCGTTTGTTCAAATGCATATTTTACTTCTGCATTCGATATTACGGATGGTTCTCGCGCTCGGCATGTTGAGCGCACCGGAAACTCTTCGGTCTGCGACTGAAGATTCGAGCAATAGACAGCAAGGGAGGTGTGCTGAAAACGCTATTTCTTGTGTATACTAGCCGGGCGTTTTATGTGGTGTGCAGGGATGAGGTGTGGTCTGGTGTTTGGTGGCAAGGACATAGGGGGTTGGTGGTGTTAGTTTTTGAGATGTAGATGAATTTTGTTGAGTCGTGTCAACTACTTTTCATAAATGCCTTGTAATGTCTCATGGAAGAGGTAAGCTTGGTATCTGAGATTCCGCTCTGCGTGTGAATTGTGAAATCTAGGAAACAGGACGAAGCAGCTACGACCCTGTCAGCAGCTAGCTATTCTATGGGTATCATTTAATTGAATCGGGAAAATAACGCCTCGATGATGCAATACTCTTCCCTTCCCTCTTCCCCTTCTCTCTACACTTAAGGTATGGAAGGCACGTACCCCATATAGTACCCAAACACCTCATCTCTTATGCTTTACCATAACCCCACTCAGCCCCCTCACACTCCCCCACACGCTCTCCCCAACCACAACCGGCGTCTTCCGCCCCTTCAGCCTTTGATCGACCAACCACATCCCCACCACAAACTCCTCCTTCTCCAGCCACCCTTCCCCCTTCCCATCCACCAGGTCCCAGATCTCGGACAAATCGTCAAAGGAGAGTTTGGAGCGCGCCCAGATGTCGCGGACAATGAGGTTGAGGACGCCTGTTGCTGCGGTTGGGGGATTCGTGGCGGTAGAAAGAGGGAGGAAAAGGCCACGGTTGGCGGCCCAGACGCCCTCGTAACGCTTGCGCTCTTTGTCTGTAATCGATTCGCGCCAGCGCTTGCGGTCGCCTTCGTGGTGTTTGTGGGGGTGTTTTTTGAGGATGCGGTTGCCTTTATGGTGTCTATGTAGATCGCTCTCATCGTTGGAAAACGATCTTTCGCCACGTAAGGTGTGACGCATTCCTTTAGCAGGGCTCGGAGTGCGGGAGATCTGCTCTTCGCTGTGGTGACGATGGAAGAAAGGCGGTTTGGAACGGCGTAGGAGCGGTGGGGGTGCGGGTATGGGTGCGGGTTTGTTGGGGGATGGGGCGCGGGAGGAGGCGAGCGAGGAGGCGACCATGGCATTTGCGAGAGAGGAGGCGGTTAGTTGAGGAGTAAGGCTATGGAGGGAGAGGATGGGTTCGGCTGTGGATCTGTAGGGCCCGATGGTGTAAGGTAGGTGGTCGAGGCTTGTCGAGGTAGCTGAGACAGATCGGGATGGTGGTTGCGATGGAGGTCTATTAATGATGGGCGGTGCAGCCAGTCGTGGTGGGGGAGGAGAGGGTGGACAGACTTTGGATGGGCTCCGCTCTACAGTAGATCTGGGAGAGCGAAGTTGGTCGACTGCCGAAGCGTAAGATGATGCAGATGAGCTGCCAGCAGAGTGGTTGGTGTATGAAGACGTCCCACTATCTTTAGGTTCCGGAAGAGCGGGGCGCTTTGATGAACGTCGAGGCGGCGGAGGTGCAGGGACTTGACCCTTAGTACGAGCTACTAATTGTGCTCGCCTCTTCTGTAAGGGGATGTGAGGTCCTGCATCAACGGTCGTCCCTTCAACTTTCCGAGTAGATGAGTCTCTAGAGTGATTCGAGACCGATGAAGCATTTTCTGCTGTTGATGAGTCGGAGGCTATTGCAGACCGCGAAGAGATCCTCGGTGATATGGAAAGTTTGATAGGACTTGAGCTTGCCAGAGTGAACGGCTTCACCGCGGTGAGATTTGCGACCATTGAGGGATCGTAATTCCTCGAGGCCAGCGGAGACGTCCTCCCTACGCTTGGCGGACGGACCGGAGTGGGGCTAACCAACTGAGTTGACCTCTCTTGCTGATGATGAGCATCTGTTTCGGATACCACTCGCTTGGAGACCTGCCTGGCCTCGAAAAGCTTGACCAAGGCATCTGTAGCAGCAATAGGAGTATCGTCAGGACCGTCAGCTTTCGGTGAGAAGTCACTTCGACTTCTTCTCAATGCTGCTGGTCGACGTGAAGTGGGTTTCAACAAGGCCGTTGGATTGTGCTTCGTAGTAGACTTTGAAGCAGCGAGCACAGCGGCGATGTGGGACGGCGACTGCTCACGGCTTCGGGCTGACTGTATGACTGACTCGTGTTGAGACTGATAGCTAGATGCACTCTCCGCGGAGTGTCGTGGGGGGCTTCCGTCGGCACCAAACTCCCCCTCCTTCTTCCGTCTTCCAACACCAGCGAATGCAGCAGCTGCCAGCGCTCCATCGGTACCACTGTAAGTATTGACCAGTGGTTTTGCGGGGGCTAGAGGGGAGGAAAAGGCGAGGGATGCGCCTCGAAGAGCTGCTGATTGACGTCGCGCATCGCTAGCCTGGGGTATTCTGGAGTGATTAGAAGGGGAGGGGTCTCTAGAAGAAGAAGAGTAGCCCATGAATCCATGGAACTCTGAGATAATTGAATACAAATGTCAACCAGCATTTGATCTTTGGAGGTGGGTTGTCAGTGCTTGTAGCTTGACAACTGGGATAAACTCTCGGAATGTGGTTTTAGCGTATGCAGAAAGGTATCGAATCCTTGGCATCGCAATTGTCGCGCCCCCTCCCAAATTTACTATTGAATTCAGACATTCTTGACATTCTCAAACCTTCCGCTCTATTGGAAAAATCAATAGAAAAATCAATCAAACAGGTAAATTTGAAGCTGTTTTCAAAAGCACTTACTGACCTGTCAAATAGCTATGCCTCGCTCACTGGATCCATCCATTCGCTCCAAAATAGTACGCCTTCTACTACTACACTGACGCCCCCTAGCTATCGCCGAAGAGGTTCACTGTCATTTTGATACCGTTTATAATATACAAGAGAACCTGTTTATATATCATTCGCCGTGCAGACCTCAGTTTCGACTCAAGGGGGCCCCCCGAAAGGTCTTTCCAGCAGCTGAAGACTCCCTAATTACATACCTGGAGCAACAGCCATGGGCCATGCAGAAAGAGATGGTGTGGTTCCTATGGGAAGAGTGGGGTTTAAACGTGCATCAGTCCACGATATCGAGGATTCTGAAGAGAAGGCGCTGGAGCAATAAAAAGGGACAGCGTGTGGGCATCAGACAGAACGATGAGCTGCGATTAAACTGGGTTGCCGACCTGTTGCAGCTGACGGCTGAGCAGCTTGTCTTCGTTGACGAGACTCTCTTCAACGAGACTACGGGGTGGCGTCATCAAGCCTACGCACCAGTTGGTGAACCAGCTCGCTATCAAGCCTCTAGAAAGAGAGGACATTGCTGGAGTGTTCTTCCGGCTTACACGATAGATGGCTATCTACCCTGTACCGGTATTCGTGAAGGCTGGTTCAACGGCGAGGCTTTCTTTCGATGGCTAGCAGATGAACTGCTACCTCTATGCAGTCCCTTTCCGGCCCCGAAGAGTGTAATCATCATGGATAACGCCAGCATACACTGTAACGCTCGTATCGAGGAACTCATTACCTCACACGAATGTGAGGTACGATATCTGCCACCATACTCTTCGGACTTCAACCCCATTGAGCTCAGTTTCAGTGTGCTGAAGGCCTGGGTCAGAAGACATTTCGAGGAGATATGACCTCATTTCGAAGGCACTTTTGGTGAATTTCTGCACTATGCAGTAGCAAGAAGTCGCTGTGACAGGTTTCCAAAGCAGCATTTCAAGCATAGCGCCGGTGGTTATATATTTGAGGCGGATATCAAAGCGTTGGAAAGGGAATTGGAAACGGGTAACATAGATTTCGATTCTATTTAAACCGAAGCTTGTCCTATATGTAGAAGATCCTTTGCCTGACGCCATTGAGGCTTGAGATGCTTGAGGGAATGAGTGAATCCTCTAGAGGTAGTTTCTGACTTCGGCGTGACGACGGCATGATGGCTTCGGGGGTCGGGGGGGCTAAAAGGATGTCAGCACTGTGAAAGGTTTGAACAGCTTCAAATTTACCGGTTTGAATTTTCTATTGATTTTCCAATAGAGCGTTGAAGGTTTGAGAATGTCAAGAATGTCTGAATTCAATAGTAAATTTGGGGGGGGGCGCGACAATTGCGATGCCAAGGATTCGATACCTTTCTGCATACGCTAATTGTCGTAGGTACAGTAGATGGTGATTCGCTCCTGCTAGATATTTAATCGGCTAAATCTTTCATTCGATAAATAAGCGGCTGTTATTATCATTGAATAGTCGGCCTATGTCGATTCTAAAGGATCTTCGATTGTTCATATCTCAAGAAGTCACTCATAGAACCAGAAGTTGCACATGTTTCTTTGATACGTCTGCCAATACTGACTCTTACAGCCATCTTGATAGAAAGGATCTACAACAGCAGTAGACTAGAACTTTCATACACGTACACTGCAAGCAGAACATCGAATTACGGCTCATGTCCATTCTGTCACTAGAACCCTTTCCAGAATAGAAAGGTGTGACCAATATACGAGCGACCCAGACGAAAAACGATCCAGTCTTCTCGGACCCCATGAACCGACCTCTCAAGCAGACTGCTCTTATATCGAATAGGCGACTTAGGTAACAACCTTTCTTGCTAGATTGATAAACTGCCTCCACAATCTTTCCTCGTCCAACCCTCGTTCTCGATGAGCATTTGCCATCCCATCCTCCCGCAACTCGTCCATCCCTCCTTCCTCGTAAATATCCGGCAAGCGTCTGTCCAACTCTACTACGAGCTTCGACTCCAATCTTGTAATCTTGTTCCGAATGCTTTCCAGTGTTCTCTCATACTTGTGTAAGCATTCTGCGTTGTTGCAAACTCCAACCTGATCTTCAACTGGATAAGAATTCTGTAGAGGGCATACACGGATGGAGCCTCTTCTACACATAGAGGACCTAGGCCGGCGTATATATTTGTTCATCGAGCAAGAGCATACGGTGCAACTCGTGTATCTGATGATATGATAGCACATCTTGAAGGTGGACGTGGCAAGTTATCGACTGATCTGTTTGTCTGTAGCGTTCCCGAAAAGTTGTCGATGTATGGCAATAGAGACGCTGCACATCTTCTTCTTATATTCCTCAAGTGGCTAGGTCAGCCTTGTTTCTGTTTGTAAATGTCGCAGAGTTTCGGGACCATCAGGTGAAACAATTTTCTTTATAAAAGGGCAATTTCCAGAAGACTCTGGATTTCCTTACTACCCTTCTCCTTATGTTTGGGTCCATGTACAAGTGCATTGGGACTGAAAGTCAAAGAAATGATGCTTTCTCTGTGATGATTGACCAATGATCTGTCTCTTTCCACTGGACGCTTGTATATCTCTCAAGGTAGCCAAAGAACGTATGATCCAAACGACATTCATTTGGCAAAGCTCTTTCCTTATGGATTCAGAAACAAAGCTGCGGTATGCTGATTGTACCGTTGAAGCTAGGGATTGAAGGCAATTCTACATCTACTGTTCCCTTCAAAGCGGTACAAATCCTGCGCGTGTCATTAATACATTGCTTTAACTCAGACCTTTAACTCTAGATATCTTACGTTCTTCATCCAGTAATGTTCGCTCCTCCCAGCTTTGTTCAACCCAATCGACAGTCACCAGTCGGGGGAGGCGCTTGCGTCTGCAGGTGGCGTCAGCAAGTAGTTCAACCAAGAACACGAAGAAGACATGCGTGGAAAACATTTCCCTCAGGATCTTCACCCTGCACTTATCGTTCTCTACCAAAACATGCGTTATCTTGTCATTCGCAAGATCGGTGGTGAATTCAGCTCCTGCAAATCTTGCTGCATTAACAGCTTGTTTCATCCTGAACCCAGATTTCTCTAGAGCATTGGGCTGAACCACGGATGAAGCACCATTAGATTGAATTGTATTCTGCTCATCAACACACAGTAGCAAACCCCCGAACATCCAGCCAGGCAATTCTCCAAGATCATGGTCACGCTCTGACAACTCGGCCCTGAACTTGTTAGGGCTGAATGTATGCTCGTACTTATATGGCATCTCTTTGGAGATCTGGTAATACATCAGTAGATGCGTAGCATGGTGCAAGGTTCTTTTTGTTACCTCTCTGAGCTCATCCAAGCTGACATCCCTGGCGAAACTATCACCATACTCATCTATATTACTTTCAATCATAGATTTTGATTCTTCTTTTATGAAGAACATGTGCCTGCTTTGTGTGAGTGTCACCTGGTGTGTGGCTCAAAATGATAACAGGACAAACCTCGGCTCCAATGGAAGCAGTAACGTCGGAACGTCTCCATCACTCTCACTCTGTGTAATGTTGTCGAATATCCATGATGGTCGCACAATGTCGAATTCACTACGCTTCTTCAAAGATGCAACTTTGACAAGACCTGAGGAGGGTCAGCAAGTATAAGGCTATACACCAGTGATAGACTTACCTCTATCTGCTATGCATAGAGTGTTTGGTGCGGCATGCTCGCTTTGAAATATCTTCCCGCCGTTGGATTTAACCATCTGCTCGAGCTCGACCTTGGTCTTTTTGGGTTTCAAAGACTCGCTCATGATATCTTCTCTTCCATTAGCTTAGTTTACCTTGCGGTTATATCCTGAAACATACAAAAGTTCAGACCATCAAAGACGTTTGTCGCTGGTCCACCGTAAGGCGTGGTCAAATTGTCTTCATTACCAGCTATAGTAATAGGCTTCTTGCGGGTTGCTTTTTGCCTCCTTTTCCTATGATCATCAACCTTGAATTGCTTTTCCTTATGCTCAATCTCTACGTGCTTTTGCAGCGCCGCAAAATCAGAAATCGATAAGGCACTTTTCCAATCACGGTCCGTCCGAATACTCTTGAATCTCGGAAATCGTAGTGTCTTTTCCATTCTGAACTGATCGGTGACTGATACGGATGCTGCTTTCACGGAAAGGACGACCGAATCATCCGGTCTGATCCATTCATCAGGCTGTTCGTACTGCAAGTCTCCACCTGCCAGCTCGATATACTCTGTGGGCGGATTTTTGCGATCCCATGTCCTCCATTTGCCTTCAGTACGATGGCGTACTTCTGCGTAATCGGCTGCTGTGAAACCACCTCCCACCTTGAAGAAAGAAAAGAACTTCATGGGGTTTGCCCCTTGCTGCACTTGATTTTCGTCAACTCTCAGCCCACACATGAAACTTGATAAACGACCTCCTCGATGACCTGAGCCGTAGTAGCCACCTATCACCATGCAGTCCAAGGATTCACCATACTCAGTCATGTACTCGGGCTTGACCTTCATCCAATCATCGTTTCGATCGTTTAGACAGTACCGAGATCGTGGATTCTTGAGCACTAATCCCTCGGAAGCTTCCAGTACGACCTGGCGAAGTAATTTCTCCACGTCAATTGCAGTTGTGGCTTCTTTATAAGAGTGCACCTCCAGCCTACGGTGGATTGATGTTACGCTTGCTTCAAGTGCTCTCCTGCGGTCTCGGAGGGTCCAGTCCGTGAGTGATTGCCCGTTCAAGTACAGAAGGTCGAAGACCCTGTATAGTGGTCTTGGACCAACAGAGTGTGGGTTCTTCTGTTCAGCTAAGGCAGCGGTTTTAAGGGTACCAAATGGCACCATTGCATCTTCTTTGGGGTCCCAGGTGATCATTTCGCCGTCGAGGATGATGTTGTCCACACCTTCATGGAACGCATCTTTGATGTGCCTGGTCAATGCGGAATTTTCATCCATGTACCCATTTCCATAGAGGTAAGTATAGTCCTTAGCTTTCCTGGACCAGAAGCCAAACTTCTTACCTCCTGGAACATTATCGTCGCTGACCATGTGAAGTTGCATTCTCTCTCCATCTAGTTTCTCTTCGATCCAAAACACAGGATCAATCTCTGTGGGTCTCATCCTGTGAATCATCTTCTCAAATGAATTCATTTGAAATTGTGCAAGCTGTGGTTGAAAGCATTGCATGAGAGTGATACCCCGATCATCGCCTTCGAGACGAATAGACGGGTTGTACAACTCCCAGCAGACACGACGTAAATTAGACGATATGTTGAATAAACTTTCGGCGTCTGGGTGCCAGATGCTGAAAAAGGTCTTCTCAGTTGCACCAACTTTCATCTGTCGTAGAATCATTCGAATAAGCCACATCATCTCCTCGGCATTCATGTTTATATAGAACTTTTCGAAGATGGGCTGTTGGTTCTCCTCCTTTTGTGCTGCGGAAAGCTTGTCTAGAAGCGTGTTAACCTCACCGATGGTCATCTTTCCAACGTGTGTCAGCATAGGACGCTTGGAGATGACCTCGAAACATCGTCCAGCGAAGTCTCCTGCCATCTTGCTTGCAGCATTCTGTCCGGGTTGTTTCCAATTAAGAAGATTGTACCCGTCTTCTGAGTCTTTGTTAATCTTCATCACTTTGATGAGAAGCTTCCCTATGGTCTTTTCTTTTAAGCCATACATTGCCCGATCTCGATCTTTTTCCGGTATAATAAGACGGAACGCAGGATAAATGTCGTTCCCAACTTCCTTCCGCCATCTCGATATAAAGCGCTCTACGATGTTTCTGCGTATTTCATGGGGATTTGGGTTCGACGGTCCATGAGGACCCAGCTTCTTCCTTGCCGTAGTCGGGCCTGTAGGCTTCTTCTTGTTTTCGTTCAGAGGATTGAAAAGGGTTAGAAACAGGTCATGGAAAGGCAAAGTTTCGGAGCGATTGCGGGGTCGATGCGGATATCTATTCGCGACGTGAGATACGAGAGGCTAAAGTCGAATCAGTTGTCGTTCTTACTTCTCATCGAGCTCTTGCTCTATCAACGGCTCTTTTCCACCTTGGTCGTTGTTGACCAGTCCGGCATCGGTCATGGTAGAGTCTTCCATAGCTCCCATTTCACACCGTTATTACAGCAGTGGAAAATTGTAATCGCTGATTTGGGTATAAAGCTGGAGATGAGGTTAGCAGGTGTTGAGGCCCAAAAAAAGGCATCAGCATTTGATTTGAAACTCGCAGCATCGCTCGCTGTTCATGGTTGACTTGACGTGCTATCGATAAGCCCTACAAGGCAGCACGCTACGGGACGGTCGCGTGTTCACGTGACTCGTCCAGGTTATCCAACTCACGCCCAAAACAAGCAACAGTACGGAGGTATGGAGTATGGAAATGCAGCAGTACAGTTCAACCCTGCCCAAGCCGTGGCTTTCGGGAACATGTGATGGAGACGGGAAGGGAAAGATCCCGGAGGTTCTCCTTATCGCTGAATTTGTGAGATCTCACGTTTTACATACTCATGGTCATAAATATCGCTCAATCAATGCCATGGTTAAAGCACTCTTACCGTAGGGTTGGAAAGGTTTGGTCCCAAACCCGTTCATAGGCTCATAGCCTACCTTACTCGTTACTTTTATTAACGCTATAAATTAGAAAATTAGATAAGCAGACCCATGCAGGGGCATGTTGGACATTTTCGTCGGATAGTAGTAGTCGATACTCTAGCGAACGTCGCTCAAGGATCGTGGAGCACAAAGATCCCACAATGGGTATCCTTATCCCTCCTCCCTCCTGGGGAACACAAGGTTTTCCTGTCTCGCACCTTGGCTTTCCCCTCACAGTCTTTGCATGTTTTCTCTTCTTCTTCTTCTTCTTCTTCTTCTTCTTCTTCTTCTTCATTCCCCAGGCTTTTCTTCTGGCCTTTCCCCCTGCTTTCCATCATTTCCTAACAAAGAGTAACTGTCTGTCACATCGCTGGTAGCCCAATGCGTCAGATTTATGTTACTGTTGGCCTGGCCCATCTCTGTAATTTGACTTCAGCTGTGAATTTGAAGATCAAGCATGATGTGGCAATTTATCAATGCCCATCAAGCTCATCGCCAACCCATTTCCCTCGCCTAGAAGATGTTAGCATTGGGGAGCTACATGTACTCTTCAACAATGGCTCTCTTACCAGTGTTGATCTCGTACATGCAAGTCTATCCTTCAAACCTCCATCAAAATCCCCCAGCCTGACAAATTAAGGCCTTCATTGAGCGAACCTTGGAAGTCAATTCCGTTCTTCACGCTGTTGGTGAGATCAATCCGGATGCATTATCTATCGCCCAAAGATTGGATGTAGAGCGAGCTGCGGGTCGAACACGAGGGTCAGCAAGACTCATTGTAAGTTACCAAGTAGATGCTGACGAAGAATAGACCACTTCATGGGATACCGATATTGGTAAAGGTAGGTTTTCCGTCAGTAGCCTCTTATCAACATCATCTAAACCTTGACAGGATAATATTGCAACTCAAGACAAAATGAATAATACAGGTGCTGAATTCCTGCATCTGCTACAGGATTCCATTAACCCAAGCAGCTGGATCATATGCTCTTCGAGGAGCCACAGTCTCTCGCGAGGCGACCGTTGTATCGAAACTACGTGATGCCGGGGCAATCGTCCTCGGTAAAGCCACCATGGGCGAATGGGCACAGATGCGATCACGTAAAGCGAGCTCTTCTCATGGGTGGAGTGCCTACGGTGGCCAAGGGCACGGGGCATACTACCCACTCCAAGATCCCCACGGTAGCTCCAGCGGCAGTGCGGTTGCAGTATCAGTAGGGCTCGCATTAGGTTCGCTCGCAACAGAAACGAGTGGCAGTATCGTCAACCCGGCTGAGCGGAACAACGTAGTTGGCATCAAGCCAACACTCGGCCTAACATCCCGAAGTAAGGTTATTCCTATCAGTCTTCGCCAAGATACGGTAGGACCCATTGCTCGAACTGTGACAGACGCCGCATATCTCCTTACCGCAATGGCAGGAAAGGACAAGTTCGACAACTGGACCTCCACTCAACCTTTCGAAGAACCTCCTAACTACGTTGAAGCATGCAGATTTCCCGCTCTTAGAGGCGCTCGTATCGGTATTCCCCGCAACGGAATCGACTACTTCCTCGGAAACACCACAGCTCCCATCATGTCCGCCTTCGAAAACGCCCTTCAAGTCATCCACCACGCTGGAGCCACAATAACGGACCCAGCCAACTTCCCCTCCTTTGACGTCCCATCACTCAGTCGCAACTCGAGCATCGTCCTGGACACCGACTTTGTCGCCGGACTTTCCGACTATCTGTCTTCCCTCGTATCAAACCCTAATGGTCTGCACAGCCTTCACGATATCACTCAATACACCATGAACGACCCTCGGGAGGAGTACCCCAATCGTGACACCTACGTCTGGGACCGAGAGCTCGATCGCAACATTACCAACTCCTCTCCCGAATCTTTCCAAGCATACCAAGCCAACCTCCGTATGGCTGAAGAAGAAGGCGTTCTCGGTGCCCTCGATAAGTACAACCTAGACGCGTTAATCATGCCAACATTTGCATCCTTCCATCTCCCGGCTATTGCGGGACTCCCTGTCATCACTGTTCCTCTAGGTTTCTACCCAGCCGACACACTAGTTGTGATGAATCCAAAGGGTACAATGGTGTCTGTAGGCCCCGGAATCCCGTTCGGGATTGCCTTTCTGGGCAGGAGGTGGAGTGAGGAGATGTTGATTGGGTTGGCGTATGCGTTTGAGCAGAGGACAATGGTGAAGAGGGCAAGGAAACCTCTTATTTCGCCCTCTTTCGAGCTGGGGGATCTAAGGGCTGGGGTTGCTGGAGCAACTTACATGATACAAACATCGCCTACGCAAGAGTATACAGCAGAGCAGCCGTTCTTGGACCAAACGGTGCCGACTTCCTCCAACGGATATTCTACGATGCGGCAATGGACATCGTTGCTACGACGCTTTTTCGCCCTGGTCGGAGATTCCTCACGATGAAATGTCAGATCTCTTTGGATTTGCGGCTTATAGGCGGTATTGCTTTTTGTTTTTTGCACGCTTTCTTCAAGATATCCCTTAAACCGTCATTAAAGCTGCCATCCCAGGATTAACGAAGCTAAGCCTATTTAGGCACCCCACCAAAATATTTGTCTACTGCACAGTTTCTCTACTCCGCACTAGGAAATCTAAATACTAGGTTCGTTGGCTGCCCGAGCAAGTCTGTTACCAATGGAAAGCAACGCAGTTTTCGACCTTAGCTCACTCAGAGCTTATTAGGTAATTTCATTAACTTGCCTCAGTTTTGCTTACCTCAGAACCTCAGACGAAGTAGTTGAAACCTAACCCCTTCGAGGCTAGATAGGTGCGCTACACCTTTTCGAGTAAGCGATGATGACTAAGCCTCTTTGAATTAGCTTCTTGCTTACTACGTAAGTTTCAACTACTACGTCTGAGCGTCGCACAGTAGCTCAGATTACAGTCTGATATTCGTTCAATATTGAATAATATCGAATTTTGCAGCAATCTTATCTTTTACGACAAATAAACAGATACAGTGACATTATAACAAAAATATTTTACATAATTGATTGTATTAAATATTTACACATAAGTACAATCTGAAGATAATTGCATTGCAACGATCACAGCTACATCGATAAACATCAAAGTATCTGAGACGAGATTGATAATTCTTATGACTTTAGTGAAGTCAGACAACGACGACACAATATAGATTTTGAAATACAAGTTCAGCGTAATAATGATCAATTATGAGCTATCTATGATTTGTTCTAGATGATGATGAGCTTGAAAGTCTCAGCTTTTGCAGCGATCTTACTTTTTGCATTCTTGAGCATCTGAACAGTCTGTTCGTTCTGACTCTCAGAGATCTGCACTACAGTCTTGTATTTCATCTTGAAGTCAAATTCATCACAACAAAATGTCTCATGCAAGAAGTGAATGAAATACATCTGTTTTCTAAATCTCTTGTCGCTCATTAAGCAGTGTAAATCACGTCATCACTTATAATAGTAGTCAGTCTCATTCTGTGTAATAATCATCTCACCAATATTCATTTTCTTGACATTAATGTACATTTTGATGACATTTTCAAGAGACATGCACGTTGCTTAAATCATGCTCATTTTATTCAGATCTGCAGATCAATTGTGATGTAGTGAATCAGTCTTCATCTTGTCAATAACATGAGAGATGATAAAATCATCAATGCAAATGTTGACTGTAGAAATTTTCTTGATCTTGCTAAGATTGCTCTTGATAAACAAAAGATAATGATCATACTTGTTGTATGATATGAACGCTTCATCTACAGCTGTGACGACTGATGAATGATCAGAATTGTAGATGTTGTAGTGATTGATAATGTATTTTGAAAATGTGACTGTTGATGAGCATGATGCATATTTGATGAACTTCTTGCTCTTTTTAGTGAGACTGTTGATGATTGAGAAATTGAAGTCAAAGATCAAGTCACTCAACATGATCACTGTTGTACATTTCTTATTAATGCTAGATGTGAATGTCAAAGAATGAAATTTCTTGAACTTATTCTTTTTCTTAAAGTTGAATTTTTTCTTGACTGTGTTTGCTATGAAAGATTAGACTCTTCATCATTGAGAGACATCAAATCATTCACATCGACATCAATTTCTGAAGAACTGTTCTTATTTGACATCATCTCAGTCTCATTCTTCTTCATGAATTAATCATCTTTTCTGCAAGAAGTGTTGAATGTTATTCTCAAGATACTCTTCTTTTGAGTCTTTTGCTTTTCAGCAGTCTTGAAAAACTTAGACGCGAGCTTTGTCTTAAAACTACTAGCGTCGATCTTTTCAACAATTGTCGAGAATGAATCAACAGCTTTAAGAAACTTAGTCACGAACTTAGTCTTAAAATTACTAGCGTTGATCTTTTTGACAGTCAATGAGAATGAGATGACAGACATGTTCATCATTGACTATACATGAGCATCAGTAAAATCTGATACATAAGTGAATAAAGTTGAAGAAAGAACATACAATGTCATTGATCATATGAAGATTAACAGTAATGTCTTCAATGTTCATCATGTAGATTAATATTGTTTTCTTCAGAATGATGATGATTGTGTGATTCTTGAAAATTGTTAATTTTTTTAGAAATTGAGTTTCTAAAAATGTGTGTTGAGTGAGTGAAGTATCTGAGTTTTTAAAGTTGATTATGATCTTTATTTTGAAACTCTATACAGCACAATTGTAAAGTCATGCAGCGCGACTTTACTGATGATTTCATCAAACTGTCAATCATTATCAGAAAGACATACTATATCGAGCGAGCAGAGCTAATGTTCAATGAAGCACTAATGTCAAATGTTTAATTGTTGTGATCATGATGACAGATAACAAGTTGATCATGATAAAGTGTTGAAGATTTTGATGATCTTGAAGTTTGTAAACAAAACTTATTTATTTTGTTGAAGTTCTGTTTCTTTCACATTTCAAATCTCAATTCATCAGTTAAACTCAATGATTCAATTTCAACATCTTTGTTCTATCATTAATGTTCATTCTGATTGCGTTATCTTACATTTCAACGTTCTCATAATGAAAAAGAGTGTCAGCTTGACTATGACAGCAATATCATCTTTCAATCAGCTGAGACTTCAGATAGACTTCTTCTTTGAAATAAATTTCAGAAAACTCATCAACAAGTGAGTGTTGAATCATGAAAGTGACAAGAATCAGCTTAAAGAAATCTTGAATATTTTTGAACAAGCTGAACTGCATGTCAAAAAACTGAATGATGTTGTTATGAAAGTCTGAGAAATGCTGATCGATGAAAAAATATGAAAAGCAAAGTTCAAGATAAAGAATGATGTTATTAAGATGATCAACATCTCATTTTTGAAGAACTTTCACACTTGCGCTCAATCAAGTCAAAATAGAAAGAAGCGCTATATTATCATCATCAAGATGAAATGAGAAATAAACATTCAAAATTGATGATTCAAGACTTTGAGTAAAAACTATCTTGACAATGTTGCATCTGTTGCAAAAGACTGAATCTTTGAGCTGACAAGCAATCTGATTTGAAAGATCATCATGAATCATCTGCAAAAAACTCAATTAAATCAAGACTCAACTCAATCAATTATCACAAAGAATTGAGAAGACATGCAATTACTTGATGAGAATGAGATCAAAGTATTACTTTCTCAAGCGTCAATTTCAAATCACGAGCTTGTCAGATTCAAGAACTCAAGCATTCAGTTATTCAAAAGATGAACATTTGCAGTCAAAGAAATTAATCTTGACATTGAGTCAGATAAAATAAATGATGATGATGTTGTCATGAACTCAAAAAGCAAGAATACAAGCATGCTTGATTTCAAGAAAGATGAAAGTGATATGAGCTCAGCGAAGTTTGAACATATTGATGAAGTCAACAGCGCAGATGACAAAGACGAGATTAGCATCACTATTCATTGCAAGAAGAAACATTCAAGCTGCATCTGCAGAAACATTGAGTCTAGTCTGCTAAAAAGATTAAGATGCAAGAATGCAAGAACATTTGATATAAAGACAGAGATTGAGTGTATTGAGATGTTACAATGCATCATAGCATGCAAGTTGAATGAAAAATTTCTCAAACACATCTGTCATTGACATTTTCATGCTCTTGTTGATCATTTTAATCTTCAGATAAAGAAATTAAATTCAGCTGAGCTGAGAAAATGTCTTGAGACGTGCTGAAACAATCGAAATGATTTGATTGCATTCAAGATGACTTCTGAGCATATTTTCTGATTTCAACTGAGTGCTCAATCACAGATAAAAGATGATCTGCATGATGTTTATGCAAAGTGAATGATCAGACAGAGCATTGTCTTTAGATCAAGCGCAATACAAGTTGAAGTCATTGTCAATGAGATTGATGAGTTGAAGACATGAGCAAAGTGAAAAACAAATGAAAATCTACTGATTCAGAATATGTTTGTTTGACTGTGAGCAGAAATTGATAGTGAGAAAGAACATAAGACGAGCATCGACGATATGATTTTGAAGAAATTTGATATGTATCTTTATCATCAGCGTGAACGAAATGATCAATCAAACAAAGAATGACTGAGAACGATGTTTTATTTCTTGAGTCAACAAATCGTGCAATAGAATATCAAATACTGAGCGCTTTATGCATATCTTCAATTGAACAGAAACATTCGACTGATTTCATATTCTTATTACGTCAAGTTTGTAACTTCTGATGACTCAACATTCTTTTATCACATAGACATGAACATTTCTAAGTATCTCGTCGACAATCATGAGAAAAACATTATTCAGAAATCATTATTCTTAAATGACGAGAGTCTTGAGAAATGCATCGAGATAGTTTCTGATTTTCACAAGTATATAGAGAGATGATGAGCGAAAGTGAAGGCATGCAAAATGACAATCAGTGATCATATTCACGATCTGAAGAAAATCTGATTGAAAGAAAATGTCATCAAGTATGATGATTTTGTTCTCGTTCTTTGTCAGTGAGATGAAGTTCATGTTACGAGATCAGAGATTCTTCATGAATCAACTCATAACAACAACAACATCAAATGTAAAATCATTCTTTCTTGATTTGTTGCAGTGAGTCAGAATGATCAGACATTGAATAATGAGAAATTCGACAAGTGAGAGAATATTGCGTGCGCTCACGCTACTCAGAAAGTCATCAATCTCATGCTCTCTGATCTGATCAATAGATTTGAGCTTATTTTCTACAGATTCTCAGCGTTGACACAACTATATTTAAACAGCTCAATCAGTCAGACGTTGATTTGTAAAATCATCTGAAATGATTTTGTTATACAAGCTCAGACAAATGTGATGTTGAGAATGAATCATGAACGAGCTGATCACGCTATTAACAGACATCGATTTGAAGCGCTGCAAGTGTTTAGAAGAGTTTACAATATGATGAAAATGATCGAGAAATTATTTTATGAAGCAGATAGTTTTTTCAATAGATAAATAGAAATAAGTCAAAGCTTTTCATCTTTCAGATGAACTCTTTCTCTGATAGATTGAATGAACAATAAAGTCGCGTCACGCTGTTTTAACTCGTTCAAATTCTTTGATCATCTTTCTCTGTTTGATAAGATGAACAATAAAGTCGCGTCACGCTGTTTTAACTAGTTCAAATTTCTTGATCTTTACTACAAACATAAATCATACATTGACATTGAGAAAAAAAAAGAAAAGTGATGTTAATTTCTGTTGATAACAATTATCATTAATGCGTTTGAAAATTGATTCATCATTACATTGAAAGAAATGATCATAGAAAAATGAAATTTTAAAAGCAAGATCTTGAATTCGATGAACTCATGATAGATTCACATATGTTAAATCTTGACAGAAGTTCAACATAGCAAGATTGAGAATCACTTTGACTAAGATAAGTTTCTGACTTTTGTGAATGATGATAACAAAGGTCAGAATCAGAAAGAATTGCTCATGAAAACATGTATTGTCATCGTTATTTCACGTAGCTGTTCTGAGAAAAATAGAAACAACATCTCGATCATTGACGAGCATGCTGATAAAATCAACATAATCATTCATCTTCATTAAAACAACTGCAGAAAGATTTGTAAAAGAATCATCTGTGTTATCATCTCAAATAACATTAATAACAATGCTCATCAAGTCATTGATTAAGCTCTTCTTGACAAATATATTAAACGTTAGCATGACTTAAGCATCTCTGCTGAGAAGCAATGTGCAAGAGAGCTTGTCAATCTTGTTGAATGAGATCTTCTTAATCTTCTTGTCAGCATGTTTGATGCATATCTTAATAATCGACTGATTTAATCGCTCAAGACAATTGAAATTATACTCATCAATTTCATGTTTGATGACGTAGAGATGTAATGCTTCATTAAAATCAATTCAGCTTCTCAGAATCATATTTTTCTTCACACGAGTTAAAAGAAAGTCTCAATTCTCAGAACTCAGCTTGTGTCAGAATCATGCTTAAATGAGTCAATCAGCGAAAGTCAGAATTGAATAATGCTTGATCTTTAAAGATAGCTATAACTGAATATTAAGAATACAGAAGAAGATGAGTACAAAAGCTTCTATTTAAGTAATATTCAGAGACTGCGCTAAGTTTGAAGGGAATGTGTTTGTGACACGAGTAGAATGTGATGTAAAAAGAAAGATGATGTTGGTGAAAGAAAATAGAGGCTGAGCCAGATCTAAGCTAAAGACACTGACTAGCTCTATTCAGTCTTGATACGCTCGTAACATTACCTCTCTCTTTGAAAATTCATGTTTGCATGAATGTCGCTTGTTTGCTTGCTTTCTTATTGAGTTATTTCGATACTAGCGTGACTTTCTTGAGTATAGCACATGAAATTCATTCAAAACTTTCTCGAAGTCATTGAATTCACCTTTATTGACATAGTATCATTCATTGTCTCTATCTAGATCTTTTCATTTGACCTTGTACTGTATTCAACCTTGATAGCGTCTGAAGTTCAGAATGTCATCTATCTCTCAGTGCTCATCATCATCATCATCAATAATGATGAGTCTGAAAAGTTCTGCATGCTGTTCTGATAGAGAGTCTTCTGAATACGATCGCAGTAGCTTCGAGCTGAACATCGAATGCAGATGCTTCATGCTGACTGATAAACGAAGATGATAGAAGATTCTCGCTTTGACAGTGATCTGATATGATTCTAGTTGTTTGTCTTTCAAATCTTTGCAGAGTCTCGTTGTCTTGACGTTTCTGAAAGATAGTCAAACTCAGTCATCTACTTCATAGATGACGTTTCGTCTATGTTTATTGATCTGAACTTCGATGATCAGCTTCGTCTTTTTCAATTGTTGACGGTCGAAGCTCAGTAGCTCTTTCATTCAAATGACAATATCATCTGCTTTTCTAGCTTCAAGTCGTTCATGAGTTGTTTCGTAGTCAGTCGTATCTGAATCGAAACTCATTCGAGAGTGAAATTCTTTATTGAAGTAGAAAGAGATCATTGAGATGATCGAGAAGATATTGAAATTGTCGCTGAATTTCATCATAGATATTCATTTGACTCAGTCGTTCTGCATGTAATTGCAGTAGGTTCTAAGTTCGCGTTCAACGTCTTGATTGACTCG
>JAABUL010000740.1_pt1 | contig 67765 bp, 73 predicted proteins | sample 5559151 | NCBI WGS metagenome assembly JAABUL01 (sample SAMN10711876, study PRJNA513368) | rock metagenome | isolation source: Antarctica rocks | place: Antarctica: Victoria Land, Pudding Butte sud | reverse complement strand
CCCCAGGGTGGCTCGGCGTTGCCGAGCCCGAACCTAAGCTTTTCGCGGGCGAACGTGCGCTTTCCTGGGCTGCGGGCCGCTCTGCGCCCCTTTAGTGTAACCGGGACTTGCGCTTTGCGCTACGACGCCACCGACCCTCATGGCTGTTGCATATATGCGACACGATGGGTGGTGTGCATCGGCGCGACATGCCGCCGGGACGTACGCGATGCCGGCAACACGGCCCCGCCCTGGCCGCCGCGCGCCACGCCGACGAGCGCACTGCACCCAGGCGCTCGCTCAGTACCCGACGAACTCGCCGTCGGCCGCCCATGCGCCATCCCTTGTGTCTGGCTGCCACGAGTGAGCATCGCTAGAGGAAGGGGCTACGAGAGAGAACTGCGTCTTGGTTGTGTCTTAGTACGCCGGCACTCTACGGCCCCCTACCCTTGCATACAGTGGCCCCCTCGTGGGTAGGGACCCCGGCATCCTGTGGCCCTCTACAGGGCCGCTACCCTGGCGTACAGTGGCCCTAACGACGGCGCGCCGTCGATCCAACCGGCCACCTCGCCGCTTGATCCCCGCCACAGCAGCGCTCCAGTGGGGCTAGGGCAATACCAGACTTTTAGGGGCCATGACAGACTGACAAATTACATCTTCGCCTTGCAAATGAAACGCTAGAGTTGTATAATAAGAATGTGAGGGGCGTATGGTTCCCACCGACGACGAGGCTGACAAGGAGCTTCACGACATGACACGGCAAGAACGACGGCAACACAGCAAGGCTACTGCCCGCGCGGCCACCATCCACAGGACGGGTAAATACACCTTCGAGATCGACAGCCGCACCCGCCCCGGCCACACCCATAAGATCGATGCACTGCGCCTCGAATGCAGCTGCGAAGCAGGCCAAAAGGGGATGCGATGCTGGGCGCTCGCGCTCGCCCTCATGGTGGAACAGGGCTACCGTGCCATCACCCCTAAGCCCGCGCGCCGCGCGGCGACGCCACCCGCCCCCGCGCTCACCCGGCCTGCCGGCGCCACCGCTCTACTCGACGCCTTCGGGGCCTAGACACCCCACATAAAAAGTGGGCGGGGGGATCAAGGCCCCCGCCCACTGACACAGACCACGGAAAGGATCTATCGAGATGACCACCCAAGCCATACCCGCTCCCCACGTCGCGGCCAGTATCCCCAGTATATCGCTCCACCCCGCCGTCGCGCTTTACGATGGCGACGTGTCCGTCACCGCGACGTTCACCCTCGACGCGCCCATCGACTCCACCGAGGTTGTCGCCTCCATCGACCTCCCCGATGATACCGCCCTGCTCAACCTCCTCGAGACAACGATCACCCGCTTGATCGCCTACCGCGACGCTTACCGCCAGGCTATGGCCGAAAACGATCAGCCGGTCATGAATGGGGACGCAGACCCAACGCTCCTCCGTGCCCCGCTCCTCCTGCCCGTCCCCTGGTACGCATGGTAGCCCCGTCGAGGGCTGGCATCCCCGCCACCCCTCCCCCCCCTCAGTCGATGGAGTGATGACCGATGACCACCGAGAAGCGCGCCAACCACACCGCCGCCAACCTCGCCAAGATCGACGCCTGGATGCAGCGCCTCGCTGACGAAACGGACCAGGCCGCGCAGAGTGCCGAACTCACCCGCTACCTACAGACCGTGAGCCGCTTCTACACCTACAGCGCGCACAACTGCATGCTGATCGCCATGCAGCGCCCCGACGCGACGCGCGTCGCCGGTTATCGCGCGTGGCAGGCCATGGGCCGTCAAGTCGTGAAGGGCGCCAAGGGTATCGCCATCCTGTGCCCCGCGCCGATTAAGGGCAAGACCGACGCGGGCGACGACGCCGTGATCGCCCTGAGATTCCGCACTGGCTACGTCTTTGATGCGGCTGATACGGACGGCACGGACATCCCCGCGCTCACCGTCCATGCCGTCGAGGGTGACCGCTATGATGCCCTGCTCCGTCAGCTTATCGAGATCGCCGAGCACGGCGGCTTGCGTGTTACCTTCAAGGATCGCCTCGTGCAGGACGCCAACGGCGTCAGCTACGGCGACGGACGTATCGCGTTGAAGCAGGGCAACCCCGCCGGCAATCTCTGCAAGACATTGTGTCACGAGATCGCGCACGAGCGCATGCACCGCGCCGAGGAGCGCCGTACCTTCACGACGCAGCAGGTCGAGTGTCAAGCGGAAAGCGTCGCGTACTGCCTCTGCGCCGCGCTCAACGTACCGACGCCGAACTCGCCGACCTACCTCGCGTTGTATCGCGTGTCGCGCACCACGCTCGCGGCCAATATCGACGCCATCAGGGCGGGTGTCGCGGCCATCATGGCCGAGATCGCGCCCCTCATCGACGCAACTGAGGCCGCATAAGGACCGCTGGGGGAGGGCTAGACCCCAGGATGGGAGATCTCCCCCTACCAAGAGAGGAGCGAGGACCAATGGCACGGACAGCGACAACGAAGACAGCGCCCCCCACCACAGACACTGCCACGCCCGTCACTGAGGCCGCGACGACGGCCCCGACCGCCCCGACCCTCAACGCCGTCGCGTTAGCCGAGTTGCGCGAGATCGCCGTGGCCGACATCACCACCGATGGGAGCAACCCGCGCACCCTGTTCGACCTCGACGGCGACGCCGGCCTCCGCGAACTGGCCGCGTCGATCAAGGCGCACGGGCTCGTGCAGCCGATCATCGTGCGCGCCGCCACCGACGCCCCGGAGGGCCAGCCCCCCTACCTGCTCGTCGCCGGCGAGCGCCGCTTGCGCGCCACCAGGGACGTGCTCAAACGGCGCACCATCGCCGCCCTCCTGCGCCACGATCTGACCCCGGACACGGCGCTAGAGGCCACCGTACTCGAAAACCTCCAGCGGCGTGACCTCCACCCCTTGGAGGAAGCGCGCGGTCTCGCCCAGTTGCGTGCCCGCTCCGGCTACACGGTCGAGCAGATCGCCAAGAAGCTCGGACGCGGCAAGGAATGGGTCAAGGACCGCTTGAAGCTATGCGACCTCCCGGCGACGACGCAGGACCTCTACCTGCGCGACACCACCGGGCGACTCACCCTGACCAAAATGCTCAAGCTGCACGAGTATACCCACGGCAATCGGGACAACACGGGTTTCCCGCGCCTGATCGAGGCCATGGCCGCGGACATCGCCACGGGGGTCAACAACGACGCCCATCCCGCCACCACGGCCCGCCTGCACGCCGGGCTCGTCACGCGCCTGACCCACTGGCACACCGCCCAAGGTGGCCGCTACGGCGGCAACTACTTCGACACCTACACCGTGTGCCGCCACTGTCCCTTCGCCGCCTACCGCTCGCCCTACGGTGGCGACTACGAAGGCTTCTGCCTCATGCCCGACCACTACGCCACGTTGCAGGCGAAAGGCAAGGCCTCGTATGAGGAGGCCGAGGTCGCGCGTCAAAAGAACGCGCCCGCCGTCCTGCCCGGCGCCGTCCCCAGCGGACCCCTGAGCTACACCCCCTCGACCGAAAAGACGGCGGCGCAGAAGGGCCAGGAGACACGCACGCGCCGCCTCGCGCAGAAGGCCGACTACATGCCCAACGTCCTGGCCGTACGCCGCTCCGTGGACCTGATCGCCAACGTCGAGGTCCACGACCTGGCGACCCTGGCCGCGTACACCCTCGCGCACGTCAGCTTGCCCAAGGAGGACTGGGGCGAGATCGCGCGGCGGCACGGCGTGGACGCGGGCGCCCTCATGCGCGCGGGTGGCAGCACACACCCGCGCGCGGATCACATCACGGGGTTGCGCGCGCTCGACCCGCTCGGCCTCGTCAAGGCCACCGTCGAGGCGCTGTTGATCCGGCAGGCGCAAGCCGCCCGCGATTACGAGCCCGACAACTACCACAGCGCCGGTCCCGATCCCGTCTTCAAGCTCTACACCGGCGATCAGACCAACGCGCCCCCCACAGCGCCCGCGCCATCCACGCCGCCCCCGCACGGCGTCGAGGACGCGCCCGCCCCGACCCACGACGCCGCCTGACCACCCCCGCCCACGCCGGGCTGTCGTCCCACAGCCCGGCCCCACCCCGAAAGGATGACCGACATGACCACCAGCGGCCACGCATCAGACGACGCCGACGCCCGGACTGGCCAGGAGGGACACCCAATGGAGACCGTTGACATAACGCCGACGCCCGAGGCGTGCCGTCAGATCGCCCGGCTCTTCCGGGTACAGCGCGCGGACGCGGAGGCGCTGGCCGTGCGCGCCGCGCAGGCCCTCGACAGTCTCGACGCCCGCGACGACGACGCCCTGGCCCCGTGGGACCGCACACTCTTAGCCGCCGCCTTCGAGGCGTTGTACGAGGACGAGCGCACGCGCGTCCGCCACATGGACGAGGGCCTGGGGGCATTAGGTCCCTACGCCGACAGCGCGGGCGGACCCAACGATGCATCCTAACAGCCACGACGCGGAGCGCCGCGCGGCGCTCCACCGGCTCCGGCGCGCGCAGCTTGCCGAGGCCCGCCGCATCCGTCAGGCCGTCGCCGACGCCTATACCCTGGCACCGGCGCACCTGTGCGCTCCCTGCCGCGCGTATCCGTTCGTGGAAGCCCGCCAGGTGGCGATGTATCTCATGCGGACACGGCTGACGTGGCTCACGCTCGCGCGCGGTGCCGCCTTCCCCATGGCGCGCATCGGCCGCCTGCTCGGTGGCCGGGACCATTCGACGGTGATGCATGGCGCCGCGGTGATTGCGACGCGGCTAGACAGCGGCCGGCAGGAGGACGCCTATCTGCACCACATGATCTGCTCCATCGGCACAACGCTCGATGCCACCTACGAGGCCGAGGAGGCGCGCCACCGACGGGCTGCATAAGGCCACCCAGGGAGGACGTGTAGTGGGAAAGAATGATGGATCGCTGGGACGCGGGCAAATGTACCCCTGCCCACCCATAGCGCCTAGACAGACAGCGAGGAGGACGCGACGACATGGACAACATGCAACAAAAACTACGACCGATCCTTGGCCACACCATGGCCGATGCCGTCGCGCTGCACCGGCAGCAGGAGATAGCCGGCCTCGACCCCCTGTGGCGCGGGGCACTCCTCCCGCTGTTGGACTATGCCGCCGATAAGGCCAAGGGCTGGGTGTGACCGCGGGACACGGGCACCGCGCCGAGAGACCTATCGGGAAGCGGCCGCCAGGTCGGTGCCCTCGCCCCGTCGCGGACCGATGATGGAGAGATAGGCAACGCATGTGTTACATTGGCGTGGCGGGAGGATTATGCATGCCCATCATGCCAGACCTATTAACGACAAAAGAGGCAGCCGACGAACTGGGCCTGAGCCCATCGGGCCTGCGTGCCGCCATTTTCCGCGGGGTCTTGAGCGTCGTGCCGATCGATGCACGGACAAATGGTGTCCTGCGCAGCGAGATCGATCGCTACCGTCGCGAGAATTTGGGCCAACGCGGACACCGACGCGGAGGGGAGCACGCCCACAAGGTTGGCTTTCCATCGACATCGACGAGCGGAGACGACAAGGCCCAGGGGCAAGGAGAGGGCGAGGGTTGATGCCGTGGCGTATCCTGAGCGCGTGCTGCCCGCGCTGCACCGGCGAGGTACGGGTAGCCGGCTTGGCGTCCATACGCTCGGCGTGTAGGCGCTCACTGATGAGGACACCGAGACGCTATGGCCGCGTGGTGAGGCCGACGTGCCCTCAGGAATTGCGGTCTACATCGGCTGCCGGGACGAACTGCGCCGGCTGTACGACGACCAGAGGCGATAGGAGCGAGGAGTCCATACTTATGGGTAACGTTGATGTACATAAAGCCGCGTACGCGAAAGGGAAATACTCGTGAGCCGCATCATAGCTGTGGTCAATCAGAAGGGTGGTGTCGGCAAAACCACAACCACCTTTGCCCTCGGGACGGCCTTGGCTAGCCGCGGGCTCGCCGTGTTACTCGTCGACTTCGACCCGCAGGCGAGCCTGACGGCGGCCACTGGCTTCGAGCCCGACGATATCGACCGCACTGTCTACACACTCATGGACGACTACCTGCAGACACTAACTCCCCCGGACCTGACGACAACGCGCCTGGAGGTCATTCCGGGCGTGGATCTGCTGCCGGCGAACATCGACCTGGCCGCGGCCGAGTTCGAGCTCGTCACGGCCTCGCGCCGCGAATATGTGTTGCAGCAAATACTCGCAGCCGCCGCCTACGACGTCGTCCTGATCGACTGCCCGCCCTCCCTGGGCATCCTCACGATCAACGCCCTGACGGCCGCTGGGTCGGTCTTGGTACCCGTTGTCCCTGCGTACCTCTCGGTGCGCGGCCTCAACGCGTTGATGCGCTCCATCGAGCGCACGCGCCGGGCTGGCCTTAATCTCAGCCTGGGCATCAGCGGCGTCCTGCTCACTATTGTCAAGGGGCGCGAGGCGCACGCGCGGCGGGCGATAGAGACCGTGCACGCCCACCTTGGCCCGGACATACCAATTCTTGGGACCATCAAGCGATCGGCGAGAGTGGACGACGCGGCAGAGCGTGGCGTTCCCCTCACGCGCTACGCGGCCACACGCGAGGTTGCCGAGGCTTACCAGTCTGTGGCCGACGAACTACTGTCCCGCTGGGGACTGTCACAGCCTGTGACAGCGACACGCATACAACAGCCGACGCCGGCAGGCGTGGGGGTGCCTCATGAGTAGCGCGCGCCGACAACCGGGCGAGGGGCTGTCCGCGATCTTCCGTCGTCAAGAACCTGAGGGTGTCACCGAGTTGACCACGGCGCGCTCCATCGCCGTGACCTTGATCGACCCCAACCCCTTTCAGCCCCGTACCGCGTTCGATGAGGAGGCCCTGGACGAACTCGCCGCCTCGCTACGCGCGCACGGCGTTCTGCAGGCCGTGTTAGTGCGGCCGTCGCCGGCGTCGTCGGGCCGCTACGAACTGGTGCTAGGCGAACGGCGCTGGCAGGCGGCGCAACGGGCCGGACTGCGCGAGATCCCGGCCATCGTCCGCCCCACGACCGACACCGAGATGGCCGACCTAGCGTTGCAAGAGAACGTCCAGCGCCGCGACCTCAACGCTGTCGAGGAGGGCTGGGCCTACAAACGATTGATGGACCGCGAGGGCCTGTCGTTACGTGAGGCGGCCGAATGGGTTCACCGTAGCCACGAGCACGTCGCCCGTCGCCTGCGCATCGTCGCCGACCCGCAGCTAGAGGAAGCTGTGCGCGCTGGCGGCCTGGGCGCCACCGTCGCCGCCGAGTTAGGCCGCGAGGAGAACGTGGCGCTGCGCGCGCTTGTGCTGCAGCGGGTCGCCCGCGGGGAGCACGTCACGATGCCCGATGTCGTGGCGCTGTCACAGCCTGTGACACCTCAAGCCGACCAAACAGTAGCCACTAGTGGCGAGTGGGAAGCTGTCCCACGTCCCGCACCGGCGCCGTTACAGCCTGTGACAGCGGCCAAAGTCCCACTGGCATCCAAGGAGATAAAGCCATTGCCGACGTGGCCGGATGAGCCGACGACGACGGCCGCACTGTCACAGGCTGTGACAGCGGCAGCCCTTGACCCAAACTTGGTGCGGCTACGCGACCTACGCATCATCCAGCTCCACATCGGTCGCGACGGTGAGCCGCGCCAGCTCGACGCCACCGATCGGTCTACGGTGCTCCGCATCCTGGAGGCGGATCTCGCCTGGCTCAGAGACATTGACCGTCGTGTGCCGTGAGGTGGGAGTGATGGACATGGTTAACATGCGAGGGAACGACGCGACAGACAGCGCGTTGCCGGCATCCATCACCCTGACCACAGATCACGTCACGGTCGATGCCATCGGCCCGCTCGTCGAGGCGCTACACGCAGTCGGCGTCGCGGTCGAGCAGCACGCCTTTCTGTCCGTGCGCGGGGAGGAGCAGCACCCCTGGGGCGTGCTCCTGCTGGCCGCGTCCGGCCCACCCGTGCCGCTGACCCGGCTCGTCGTCCCCGCGACGGCCCCGGCCGGCGTCGCCCTAGCCCTTGCCACTGCACTTGGGGTTGGGGAGCGCCCGGCGTTGGCCACGCTCCAACTCAAAGCCGACGGCGTGTTCGTCTCCATCAGGAGCCAGGATATACTCGACATAACAACGGCGCTCGACGCGCTCCCGGCCCAACTCGTGCGCCTGGACACGCACCGTGAAGAACGCCGTCTCGTCTATAGTGAGGGTAGCTGGCGTATTGACCCCTAACGAGAGGACAGAGGTTCGTCCTAGCCACGCTCCGGGGGACCCGTCGTCCGACCTGCGGCTGCGCGGCGACCACGCGACCCTCGCGGAGGCGCCGCGCCGGCCGCGCCTCTGGCTGATCGAGGAGCCCTGACACGCCGGGGGACGAGTGATACCACAGGGAACACGAGGACACCGTATGACACACGAGAGACCACCAGGGACAACCCTGGCCGGACCTGACCGGCCGGGCGAGGCCGCCCAGAGCCCCCGCCCGGTGACCCCGCCCCGCCCGCGTTTGGGGCCGGAGGACTGGCGGGCTACCCAGGAGATCGCCACCCAGCTCGGCGAAACTGACCGCGGCCCGCTCGGGCAGGTCGGCCCCGTCGTTGGCCGGCTCGGCGCCGACCGCGCCCGCACGTTTCTGGCGCGGACCCAGGAGATCGAGGCGGCGGGAGGCCTGCTGCTCCCCGACGGCTCGCGCCGGCGCACTCCCGGCGGCGTCTTCTTCCATCTCGTGCGCGCCGACGACACGCTCAGCCGTGAGGATCGCGTCTCCATCTTCCCGCCCCAGTTCGGGCGCAACGGGCGCATGAGGGCAGCGGGTGCCGCATTGACACAGACCACGCCGGCGTCAGTGACCGCGCCCGCGCCGGCAGCCGCGCCGTCGTCGGCCTGGGCAGACGACGACTACCGCCGTGTCATGGCCGCACTACACCAAGAGACAGGGAGGGCAACCACCGTGAAGATCACCGTCATTGGCCGGCCCGGCGCGGCCGTCGAGCAGGGCCAGGTCGTCGCCGTCGCGCTCGTGAGCGAGAAAGTGCCAGACCTGCCCAAGGGGCTGCCCGTGCCGCCCGCCGTCACGCGCTACACCGTCTTCGTCACCCGCAAACAGTGGACGAAGGTCGGCGAGGCGCTCGCCGCCGACCCCGAGGACGCGGCCATTAGCGAGGGCTACGCCGCCCTCGACCCGCGCGTGGACGGCATCGCCGTCTACGCCACGAGCGCCACCACCAAGCGCCTGCAAGCAGCCAAGCGCGCCACGACAACGGCGGGGACACCATGAGAGCCACGGGCGCAAAGGTCACATCGCGCGCATGGCGCTGAAGGCATGCGGCGAAACGACTACACGCCGGAGTCCATGAGACGGAAGACACGTCCATTACCGTCGTGGTCCGCTCCGCTATGCCTGCTACCCTCTCCACATGGCCGGTGGCCAATGCATGAACGCATGATGGCGGATCCACCGGAGCTGTTGCCGATCTTGGCGCATTGGATAGTTATGCACCAGCGTCGTGACCACGTAAGCGGCCCATTGACGGCGCTTGGCCTATGCTCAGGCAGCCGTTAGCATGTCTATGCGCGTGATGGGCGCCGATAGCGTGCATGATGCTTGTCCCATGGAATAGTGCGACGGCGGCGGCGATGTCCTGACAGCCTGGATAGCGCTGGCCGCCCGGCCGCCCGCCATGCCGCTCTTTGGTGGCCTCTATCACCTTTATGGACGGCTGCGTCACATCACCCGGACATACGTCTCGGCCAACACCAGGAGTGTACGCGGCGGCGCGCCCGATGTCAGTGATGGTCGTAGCAGGTGAGCGAGCATGGCTGGCTACTCTGTGAGCTGTGTGGTCTTATCGGCCGGCACAGGTCGCGGCCACTCCGACAAGCCACGCGGTGGTCGCACGCGCCAAGTCGGGATCTGTGTTTGTTTACGCCATGTCCGCTGCCGACGCTCCTCTCCTCCCGCGCGCGCGTCCTCCACGCGCGAAGAGGGGGCGCACGCTGCGCATCATCGCGCCTGGCCGTCGCTGCTGGCGCACCCAGAAATCGAGATAGGCGAGCAACTCACGCGGCGCATAGCGGCCGCCCATGGCCGCGACCGTCCCCGCGCGGATCGCCGTTGCCAGGTCGAACGCCGTGGCGCCGGGGAACTCCGTGTACCCCTTGCCGACCGCGGCGAGAATGTGGCCGTCCGAGTTTCCGAGTTCCGGAAGGCGCGTTGTTTCCACGTTGAAGGCGCGCGCCCGTCGATTGGCCGCGGCCAGGAACGGTGTCGCGTTGAGTGTCTCGACCGCGTCGAGCGCGAGCTCACGCACGGTTTCTCCCAGGCCGACCATGGTGACCGCACTCCCCCGCTCCTGCCTACAGTGAAAGAATGGGTGCGGTGCGAAGGCGAGGCCGCCCTGCCGGTGGATCGCCGTGACCGTGTCGCGCGCACTCATGCCGGCCGGTATACGCTCATTCAGGAAGAGGCCGACGAGATGCCCGTCGCGGGTCGATACTTCCTCACCAACAATCACCTCGAAAGGATAGGGCCGCCGCGCCATCAACACGCGCGCCTCCAACGCGCCCGCGATTGTGTCGTGATCGGTGATCGCGATGACGTCCAGGCCTGTCTGCCCCGCGACGTGGTCCAGTAAAGCCTGGACGGTCGGCGCCCCATCCGAGTGGCGCGTGTGCATGTGGAGATCGGCCTTTCCACGTCCGGTCATCGTTCCTCCTTTATCCTCGCTCACGCTCTGCCATGTGCTGTCCCGCCGCTATGGGGACGGCGCGCCGTGTGGCGACGAGCCCGGCATACCACCCCATTAAGTGGTCGAAGACGGCGTCCCAGGAATGCGTCTCGGCGACGTGGCGGCCTTTCTCCCCCATCACCCGGCGTGATACCGGGTCTTCCGCCAGCGTGCGGGCGGCTTTCACGAAGGCGTCCCGGTCGTCGCTAGCGCAGAGAATCCCCGTGTCGCCGTCTCGGACGACATCGGGGACACCCCCCGCCCGCATCCCCACTACGGGCAGCCCCGACGCCATCGCCTCGTGGGCCGCCTGCCCGAACGTTTCGGTCGTTGATGGGAACAGGAAAACATCGGCCGAGGCGTACACGGCGGCGAGGTCATCCCCGTGTAGAGTCCCGGTGACATGGACATTGTACGGGGCCACCTCGGCGGCCAGCGCTTCCAGCGCCGGCCCCGCGCCGACGACGACAAGGGGATAGGGCAGCGCCCGTGCGACATCGGCCAGGAGACTGACATTCTTCTCGGGCGAGACCCGCCCCACATAGAGCAGGATGGGGCGGTCATGGCCGCCGGTGAAGCGCGCGCGTACTCCCGCGTCGCGCCGATTGGGGTGGAACAGGGCCGTATCGACGCCGCGCCCGCAGACGTGGACGCGCGCCATCCCGCGTCCGCGTAGGTCTTCCGCGACGGTCGGCGTCGGGGCGAACGTGACGTCCGCGCCCTGATGGATGTCGAGCAGGCGGCGCCAGGCGAGGGGGCGTAGCAGGCCGAGCCTGAAGTGGTCGGCGTAGCTGGCGATGTCGGTCTGGTAGTGGGCGGCGACGGGCACGCCGAGCGCGCGCGCCACCGTCACGCCCTGCCGGCCAAGCATGAAGGGGCCGGCAAGGTGTATGATGTCAGGGCGCCATGCGCGCAACGTCGGCTCCAGGCGCGCGCTATAGGGCGCGACGATCACGTCGGGATAGGGCGGGAAGGGGACGCCAGAGACGGGCACGACTGTCGCGCCATGGCACGACGGCACGCACGCTCCCGGCGCGAACACGATCGCGTCGTGCCCGTGCCGCTCTAGATAATCCAGGTACGCGACGAGCATCCGCACGATGCCGTTCACGCGAGGTAAGAACGTTTCGGTCACGATGGCGATGCGCATCACCTATCTCCCCGTATATTTCCCCGTCCGTGTGGCGTTATGCCGTCCCGCGCGACGCATCTAAGCGTCTACCCACAGTGTAACGACGCGCTATTAATTGATTGTTAAGCTACTGTTAAAGGATAGTTAAATGGTGGCAGGAGTCATACATGTATCGCGCCGCTAGCGCGCGGGTTCCGGGAGGGCAGCCTGATATGGCGCCCGTTGTCGCGCATCATGTGCGCGCGGGCGGTGCGCGCCTGCACTACCTCGCGGCCGGCGAGGGGCCGCCGCTGGTCCTCGTCCATGGACTCTCCGCCTCCAGCCATTGGTGGTCGCGCAATATCGGGGCGCTGGCGGCGAACCGGCGCGTCTATGCGCTCGACCTCGTCGGGTTCGGGCGCAGTTGGCCGAAGCATCGCTTCTCGCTTGATCAGGCTACGGAGGCTGTCCTGTCCTGGATGGATGCGCTTGGCCTGCAACGAGCCGACTTCTGTGGCCATTCGATGGGCGGCCAACTCTGTATCAGATTGGCCGCGACCCATCCTGAGCGTGTCGGCCGGCTCGTGCTCGTCAACGCCTCAGGTCTGTCCCTTGGCGCACCCGCGCTCCGCCTGGCCTGGCGATGCGCCCGGTCGAGCGGGCAAACGCGCTTCACGTTCGCGCCAACCGTCCTGCGCACGACGCTCCAGGCCGGCCCCTTGGTGCTCCTCGGAGCCACGCGTAGTCTCCTGCGGGACGATGTGGGGCCGCTGCTGGCGGGCGGTATCGCCGCCCCCACATTGGTGGTCTGCGGCGGACGCGATGTCCTCATCCCGCTCGCGGTGGGCCGCTCCTTGCACCGGGCAATCCCCGGCTCCCGTCTCGAGATCGTGCCGGACGGTGGCCACAACGTTATGTACGAGCGCGCGCCGCGCTTCAACAGCCTTGTGCTCGATTTTCTCGCCCACGCTCCCGAACCATAGCAGAGGCCCCTCAGGATACCCCCTCATGTCACGTTGACCCAGCATAGGAGATAGAGAGGGACCACACACCGCGGCCGGCCCAGGGAGATCACGCCTATCATCGCTCCTATCTCTCCCTGACCGGTATAACGCCTTGTCCGCCGCGCCAGCAGATCACTGCACAGACGTAGCGCCTCCGCACCGCTGATGATGAGGCTGAGCGGGCCAGTCGAGACGCACAGACTCACGATGCTGGCTGTCACGCTCATGACGCCGCTGACGATGGACAGCAGATCGACAACGTGTGGTCCGTGCGGACAACCGCCTGCTCCGTTCTCGCGTCTGTCGAGAGTCCATCCGTCCGCCACGGGACCCATCACCCGTGGTCCTCGTCTGCGGTGCGTGTCCGTGATGAGCACTCCGACAGAGCGGTGCTCCACCGCAACCAGCGAGAAGTCGCTTAGCACGTCAGGCGGCGCCTGTGCCGCCTGTGCCCGACCTCCCAGGTCACCCCGGATGACCCCGTGCACCGGAGCATGTGCGTGACCACCGTTCGCCAGTTGCTTTGGCCCCCCGGCCACGCGCAGCAGCTTCCCCTCGGACGGATCGCGCGGCGTCACCAGGAGCGCGCGCAGCGCCGCCACGATCGACGGCGCCGTGACCAGCGTCTCATCGAAGAGGACCAAGACGTTGCCCGTCAGGGGATTGGCCCGCGCCGTCCGTATCCCTGGGACCCGGCGTAACCGTGTCTCCACGATGTCCTGTGCCTGTCCTATCCGCCCCGGCACATGCGCGCGCAGCCGGCCAGGCAGAACGTGAAGCAGGCGCGGTTCCTCAACCTCCGCTGTGTACATGCGTTTCCCCCTCTCGTGTCCAGGAGCTATCTGGCGCCCGCACGCTCAACCACCTCCGTGCGACACCGCGGTCGCGCCCGCGCTCCCAAGACCGATCGTTCCGAGACGTCCACGCGCGACCGCCACCTCCGCGGGCAGGAGGCTTGCTGGCGCGTGGCGGACCCTCACTCTCACTGTAGCAACGATACATTAACCCACCTTTAAGATCGTGTAAAAGGCGTGTTAAATCTTGACATCAGGCAGTCATCTCCGCCGACCTCAACGTGCGCCACGCGGGCATCAGATAGGCGTCACTCGGCGGGCAGCAGCACGCAGCGTTCAGGCGGGAAGCGCACCCAGACTGTGGTGGCGGGGGCGCGGTCGGGCGTGAGCGCCTGCACCGTGAGTTCGGGGCCGACGGACACGACGTGCCGCCAGCGTCCGCCCAGGAACTCGCTGTGCACGACCTCGCCGCATAGGACGTTGCCCGTTCCCGGCGCCGGCGGCGCGGCGTGGATCGCGCCGTCTTCCGGCCGCGACACAGCGACGCCACGCCCATTCAGCGCGCCGAGGACGGCGCCGCTCAGGCAGGCGTCGCCGGAGCGTATGGCGGGGCGCCCGTCCGGCCCCGTTTCGACCGCTCCGGCGACGATATTGGCCGCGCCCAGGAACCCGGCGATAAACAGGGTGGCTGGCCGCGCGTAGAGATCCTCAGGCGCGCCGATCTGCGCGACGCGCCCGTCACGCATGACCACGATCTGGTCGGCCATGGCCAGCGCTTCGATGCGGTCGTGCGTCACGTAGATCGCCGTGATACCCTGCGCCTTGAGCAGCCGTACCAGTTCGCCGCGCATCTCTTCACGCAGCGCGGCGTCGAGGTTGGAGAGCGGCTCGTCGAGTAGGAGCAGGCGCGGACGCGTGGCCATCGCCCGCGCGATGGCCACGCGCTGCTGCTGGCCGCCCGAGAGTTGGTCGGGGAAGCGGGCGTCGAGCCCGTCAAGGTGGACCAGGGACAGCGCCTCGGCCACGCGCGCGTCGCGGTCGTGGCGCGTGAAGCGGCGCAGGCGCAGCCCAAAGGCGATGTTCTGGGCCACGGTCATGTGCGGCCACAGCGCGTAGTCCTGAAACACCATGCCGATGTCGCGCTCCTCGGCCGGGACCTCGCGCCGTCCGCCGAAGACGGGCCGGCCATGCACGGAGATGCGCCCCTCGTCGGGACGTTCCAGCCCAGCCAGCATGCGCAGCACGGTCGTCTTGCCGCTGCCGGATGGCCCGAGCAACGCCACGAACTCACCTTCGGCGACACTGAATGACACGTCATCGACGGCCTTGGTCGCGCCGAAGCGTTTGGTCAGGTTAGAGACGTCGACCGACAAAAGAGCCTCCCCGCGACCGTATCAGCCGGGCCGTGACGGCGATGAGCAGGGCGGCGATGATGACGATCACGAGGGCGACGATGGTCATGGCCGTGCCAGGTCCCTGCTTGAAGTTGTTGTACTGATTCACGATCTCGACCGCGAGCGGCGGCTGCCCCGGCGGCTGCAGCAACTCCGAGGCCGGCAACTCGAAGATCGTCCCCGTGAAGACGAGCATCCACGTCGAGAGCAACGCCGTCCCGACGATGGGCAGCACGATGCGTGTGAAGATCCGCGACGTATCGGCGCCGGCCAGACGTGCGGCCTCGAGCAGGTGCTCGCCGACCTGCGCCAGCGCGCCGCTGGCGAGGCGCGCGCTGAACGGGAGCGACCCGGCGATGTAGGCGGCCAGCACCAGGCCGAGCGTTCCATAGGGTGTGCCCCCGAAGGCCCTGTTCATCCAGGGCTGATTCCAGGCGAAGATGTAGCCCACGGCCAGGACCACGCCGGGGATGGCCAGGGTCACGATCGTCATCAGGCGCAGGAAGCCGCGCCCCGGCACGCGCGTCCGCTCGACCACGAAGGCGACAGCCGCGCCCAAGAGCGCCGCGACCGTCGCGGCGATGAGGGCCAGGACGGCGCTGCGTTCGAGGGTGGCCAGCACGTCGCCCCCTGCGGCGAGTACGAGCTGGTAGTTGGCCCACGTCAGATTACTCGGCGCGAGCCCGTTCAAGATGTTGCTCATGAACGACGACCCGATGGTCGCGATCAGCGGCAGCGCCAGCGCGACGACGAAGAATAGGGCGACCAGGAACAGCAGCGGCAGCCGCCACGCCCCCAGTGCGAGCGTCTTGGCAGGTCGGGTGCGCCCCGTGACGACCTGGTATGAGCGCGCGCGCAGTAGCCGCGCCTGCAGCAACAGCGCCGCGGCGATCGCCACGATGAGGATGAGGGCCAGCGCGGCCGCGAGCGCGAAGTCGACCGGCGTGTTGTTGATGGCGATGTATAGCTCGTAGGTCACCAGGTTGAACCCGGCCTGCTGGGCGATCGTCGCCGCCGTGCCGTAGTCGGAGATGGCCTCGGCAAAGATGATCAAGCCGCCGGCGAAGAGCGCCGGGGCTAGCAGCGGACCGTTGATGCGCGTCCAGCAGCGCGGTGAGCGCGCGCCCACCATGCGCGCCGCCTCCTCGTACTCGGAGCCCAGGCCGCGCAACGCGGCGCCCACGGCGAGGTAGGCGAAGGGGAACAGCCGCAGCGACAATAGGATGGTCAGCCCGACCGGCGAGAAGATCGTGTTGACCACGCCGTCGGGCAGCGTGACTATACCGTCGATAAAGCCGCCGCGCGAGAACAGCAGTTCCCAGGCCAGCGCCACCAGATAGCTGGGCGTGAACAGGGTGATCCAGACCAGACCGTCGAAGACGCGTTTGGCCGGCAGGTCGGTGCGCAGCATCAGGATGGCGAAAGCCGCCCCCAATGCCGTGCCGAGCACGGCCACGGCCAGGCCGAGCCAGGCCGTGTTCAACATGGCGGAGTAGACGTCGCGCGACCCGAACGCGCGGCCGAACGCGGCGAGCGAGACGGTCAGCCGGGCGGGCACGCCGAAGAGGTCGGGCAAGACGCTCTGCACCAGGATGGCCGCCAGCGGATAGACCACCAGGACCAACAGCGCGAGCGCCGCGACCGCTGAAAAGGCCAGGCTCAAGGCGCGGCGCCTGCCGGGTCCCCGCGTTTCGGCGTTTCCACCATCTATCAAATCCGAGGGCGCGACGGGATCGATATCCCGCCGCGCCGCGCGCCTGTCGACTGGAGTCGCGCTCATGTTACTGGACGACGTGCGCGTGGAACCAGGACTGGATCGTGGCCTGGTGCTGCCCGGCCCAGATATAGTCCAGCCGCTGGAAGTTGATCCCCATCGTCTGTCGTCCGGGCAGCGCGGTGACGCCGCTGATAATCGGGTCGAAGTACGAATCGCTATCGCCGGGGTCGTGCACCATGATGTTCTGACCCTGTGGCGAGAGGACGTAGTTGACGAACGCCTCAGCCGCCTTGAGGTTGTGCGACTTCAGGTTGATGGCGATCTCGCCCGGCAGCACCGTGACGCCGCTCTTGGGGTAGACGACGCCGATGGGCGGGTTGCCCGTCAGCTTGGCTCCGTAGTACGCCGAGTCCTGCACGATGCCGGCGTCGAGCGCGCCCGTTTCGACGTTGTGCAGCGTCGGGTCGTTGGTCTGGAAGATCTTGAGCCCGTTATTCTTGAGCTGCTGGAAGTAGTTTTCGCCCTTGGTCAGACCGCCCTCGCGGAGCATTTGTCCCGCGATGAAGGGGAAGGCCGGACCGGAATAGGCCGGGTCGTTCTCAGCCACTTTACCCTTGTACGTAGACGTGAGTAGGTCGGACCAGTCCTTGGGCGCCTGGGAGGCGGAGAGCCGCCGGGTGTTGTAGACGATAACCCCGGCGGCGGTGACGCCGGTGGGATAGAAGGCATGGCTGGTCGGGATGAGGCTCTGGCCGAACGTGGTGTAGTTCTTGACGTTGGCCGGCGTCCATTTGTAGAGCAGGTTCTGATCGTTCAGGGCCTGCATCGTGGCGTCGCCATCGAACCACGCCACGTCCCAGTGCGGGTTATTCTTTTCAGCTTCCATCTTGGCGACGAGACTGCCCGTGCTGTCGTCGGTGAGCAGCACCTTGGTCCCGCTGGCCTTGTAGTAGGCTTTGGACATGGTACTGTCGTAGCCCTGCGCCGAGTACAGCACGATCGAGCTACCGGAGGCGGCGCGGGCGCGCGGCGGCGCGGCGTGGACGGGCGCGATGACGGACGCGCAGAGGGCGGCGGCCAGCCCGGCGGCGCCGGCGCGGCGGAGGGATCGGATTGTTGTCATGGAGGCTCCTTTTCAGTTAGTAGTTAGTTATTAGCAGTTAGTAGCTAGTAATTTTTCGTCACCCGCTAATACTAACTACTAGTTACTAACTGCTCGTCTTCATCCAGCGGTGGCGATATCGTGGTCGACCTTGGCGGCGGCGTTGGCGATGGCCTGCTGTGACGTCTCCTGGCCCAGCATGGCCTTGCTCATCTCCGTGTCGATGTCACTCTGCGCCTGCGCCCAGCCGCTGACCGTGGGCGAGTAGTAGGCGCGCGCGAGCTCGGTGATCGGCACGGCGACCAACGGATGCGACGCGAGGTACCCGGACGTGGACATTTGCGTGACGGCGCTCTGGCGCACCGGGGACGAGTCGACGTGCTCGGACCACCACGCCGTCCATTGTGGCTGCGTGGCCCACGTGATGTAGGTCCAGGCCGCCGCCTTGACGTCCGCGGGCGCGCCCTTGAACATGAAGATGTTGTCGCCGGCGTTGCCGTCGTCGTTGTTCTTGGGGCCGGCCGGCATCGGGGCCGCGCCCATGGTGAACTTGTGACCGATGAGTTGTTGCACACCCGAGGCGCCCGAACTGCTGTAGACCTCGAAGGCGACGTGGCCACTGGCGAAGTCCTGCTGCCACTGGCTGGTCGAACTATTGGTGTGGTGGACGTAGCCCTTCTTGACCAGGTTGACGAAGTATTGCAGCGCCCCGACGCCGGCCAAGGAGTTGAAGGCCGTCTTGGTCCCGGCGCTGTTGACGAGTTGTCCGCCCCACTCGCGCACCATCGGCTCCCACAGCGTCTCCTCATTGTCGGTCGTGTCCATGCACCAATTGCCGTTCTTGGTGACCTTGGCGCAGTCGGCGGCGAATTCAGCCCACGTCTTGGGCGGCGTGGTGACACCGGCTGCCTTGGTAATCTTGGGGTTGTACCACATGACAGTCACCGAGGTATCGTTAAAAGGCATCGAGTAGAGTTGACCCTTGTAGTAGCCGTTCTGGAGTTGCGGCTTGAAATAGTCGGCCAGCTGCGCGTTGCTCAAGCCGTTGGAGCCATGCACGTAGGGGGTGAGGTCTTGCACCGAGCCCTGGTCGACGTAGGTAGCCACGGCGAAGGCGTCGGTCTGTGAGAGCGCGGGGGGGCGGCCCTGTTGGATGGCCGCGAGTAGGCGCGGCTGCAGCACGTTGGCGTTGGAGAAGCAGACTGGCTTGAGCACGATGCCTGAGTGGCTCTTGTTGAAGGCGTCGACCATCGTCTGCAGGTCGCTCTTGGCCGGCTCGTAGCAGAGGTTTTCCCAATATTGCACGACGACCGGGCTAGCGTGCGCGGGCGCGGCATGGGCGGCGGCGCCACCGGCGCCGAGGACGGCGACCAGCGCGCCGGCCGCCGTGACGCGGGCGTAACGGATGGGCTGTGCCACGATGCGATACTCCTTTGTGGATACTTGGATGAACGGACGAATAGACCTGATGGCACCTAATGGGCGCGAAAAACTGCTATCACCCCCCTTCTTGCTGTTGGCGTCATGTGAGCGTCACCCTTTGAGCGCGCCGCTACCGGCGGTCGCTACGCCCTCGATGATCTGTTTCTGGGTCAGGAAAAAGACGATCAGGATGGGCAGCGTGGTGAACACGGAGGCGGCGGCTAGTTGTGACCACGCCGTGCTGTGCGTGCCCAGGAACGTGGCCAGGGCCACCTGGAGCGGTTGCACGTCGGGGTTGAGGCCGGCCACGACGAGCGGATAGAGGAATTGATTCCACGAGCCCAGGAATGTATAGAGGGCCACGGCCGCGAGCGCGGGGCCAGCCAGTGGGGCGGCGATGGAGAACAGGTAGCGCGTCCGCGTGCAGCCGTCGAGTTGCGCCGAGTCCCACAAGTCGCGCGGCAGGGCCAGGAAGAACTGCCGCAACAGGAAGATGCCAAAGGCGCTGGCCCCGAAAGGCACGATCTGCGCCTGGTACGTGTTGAGCCAGCCGAGGGCGCCGAGCACCTGGTACTGCGGGATTAAGACGACCTCGTCGGGGACGACCAGTACCGCCAAGACGGCGAAGAAGAGGATGCGCTTGCCGGGGAAGCGCAGCGCCGCGAACGCGTAGGCGGCGAGCAGCGAGGTCAGCACAGCCAGGGCAGTCGTGGCCCCGGCGATGAACACCGTGTTGAAGAAATAGCGCGGCCAACCCGGCGCCGACACGGCCGTCCAGGCGTCGGCGTAGTTGCGCCAGTCCCACAGCGGCGCCAGGTTCGGCGGCGTGTCGCTCAAGTGGCCCGCCGGCTCGACCGAGGTGACCACCATCCAGTAGAACGGGAAGGCGAACAGGACGGCTAGCGCCAGCAGTGCGGCATAGTGGGCGGCGCGGGAGAGCCGCGCGGCCGGGCTGACGCGGCGGCGTACGCCGCGCTGTACAGGCAGGTTCACGAGTAGAACACCCATGTACGCGCGATCGCGCCCTGCGCGGCGGTGAAGGCCATGGTCAGCGCGAAGATGATAACGGCCACGGCGCTAGCGAGGTCGAGGTGGAAATACTGGAAGGCGTCTTGGTACAGGAAGAAGCCAACCGTAGTTGTGGCTCCGGCCGGGCCGCCGCCGGTAAGGGCGAACACCTGCGTAAAGACCTTGAGTGACTCGATCACCGCGACGACGAGCACGAAGAAGATGGTGGGTGTGAGCAAAGGCAGCGTAATATCGCGGGCCACGCGCCACTCCGCGGCCCCGTCGACGCGCGCCGCCTCCTGCAACTCGCGCGGGATCGCCGTGAGCGCGGCCAGGAAGATGATCGTGTTGAAGCCGGCCGACTGCCACAGCGAGTAGATGATGACCGCGGGCATGGCCCAGTGCGGATCGTTGGTCCAGCCCAGCGCGGGCAGGTGGATCAGGTGGAGCAGGTCGTTGAGCAGGCCAAACTGCGGGTTGAAGATCCACAGCCAGATGATCGCGGTGGGCAGCGCGGGCGTCACGTAGGGCAGGAAGAAGGTCAGCCGAAAGAAGGCCCAGCCACGCAGTTTGCGCTGCAGCAAGAGGGCGCACACGAGCGAGAGCACGATCCCGGCCGGGACCACGCCGGCGACGTAGGTCAGCGTGTTGGTTAGGGCCGGCAGGAAGCCCGAGAGCTGCGATGGGTCGAGCAGGTAGCGATAGTTATCCAGCCCCACGTAGCGTTGTGCCGGCGTGCCGGGCGCGTGTTGCGCGCTGGCATAGAATACGTAGAGGAACGGGCCGAGGCTGAAAGCAAGCAACAGCAGGAAGGCGGGGGCGAGATACAGATAGGCTAGCAACGCTTCACGCCTCACGGCTCGGCCGCGCGCAACCGCACGCGTGCGCGACCGGGCCACACCCTGGACGGCGGTGCCGCGCGCCACGGGCCGCGTGACTCGTTCCATCAACCCACTCCCTTCGTCGCGTCGTGAGCGACGGCTGGGAGACCGTCGGAGGTATCTCCCAGCGATGTCGTCGCCGCGCGGATCACGTTGTAGTCAGGTGTAACGCAGCACTTTTTGTTGCATGTAACAAGCGCCGCGCACACCTCCCACTCTAACAGCGGCGCGTTAAATGGGAGTTAAGGGCGTGTTAAGGATGCGTTAAATCGTGCGGCCTGGTGGGAGCAGGCCGCGCGAGGCCAGCGCGCCAGCGAGGGTCGCGGCGTGGTCAAAGAGGACGCTGGGGATGCCCAGTTGCTCCGCGACCGCCGTGTTGCGTCGCTTGTCGTCGACGAACAAGATGGCCGCCGGCGCGACGCCCAGCGCGTCGAGGGTAGACGCGAAGATGCGCGGGTCGGGCTTGCGCAGGCCGATCCGCGCCGAGTTGATGATGGGATCAAAATACGGCGCGACGCCCAGCCGCCGCAGCTGATCTTCGAGACGGATCGTGGCGTTGGAAAGAATGGCGAGGCGCATCCGGCCATGTAGCGCGCGCGTCAGGTCCATGACCGCCTCGTCCACGCGATTCGGCTCCCACACCGGCGCGGCGAGGCGCCGCAGGTCTTCCGCGTCCCACCCCACACGATCGCCCAACGCGCGCCAGTAGGCGTCCTCCCCCAGACGGCCGGTCGAGAGCGCGTACCAGGGTTCCCATTCGTAGAACAGCGCGCCTACCTCGGTGACGGACAATGCGAGCCGCCGAGCGACCCGTGCTAGCGCGTCGGGGTCGGCCGGCGGCACGATCACGCCGCCGACATCGAGCAAGAGGACTTCGATATTCGTATCTACGTTCATGAAGCGCTGTATTCTCCTTCGGCCAGAGCGTCCCTTTCTATCTGTCCCGGCGTGCTCATCCGTGTGACGAAAGATTGTACTCCGCCGCAGGGATGAGCCGGTAGCCAGGACAGCCCTGCAGAAAGCCGGCGTGACGCTTACTTGACGCCGTTGAGCGCGCTCTGCGCTTGCTGCTGCACGTTGCTGGGCAGCGCCACGTAGTTCAACCCGCTGGCGTACATCTGGCCGGTCGAGACCGTCCAACGGAACAGCTTGACCAGGGCCTGCGCGTTGTTCTTGGGTTGCTGGCGTAATAGCACCCACGAATACCCCGCGATGGGATAGCTCATCTTACCGGGGGCGTTCACAATCGAGAAGTTCTTGTCGCTGACGCGGGGGAACTGCGCCGCCGCCGCCTTGACCGAGTTCTGCGTGGGGAACAGGTAGGCGCCGTCACGGTTCTTGAGCTCGGCGAAGGGGATGTGGTTGTCCAGCGCATAGGCTAGTTCCACGTAGCCAATCGCGCCGGTGTGCTGCTTGATCGCCGCCGACACGCCGGGGTTGCCCTTGCCGCCCTCGCTGTTACTCGGCCACTGCACGCTCTTGCCTGTCCCAATACTAGTGGACCAGGTGGAACTGACCGCACTCAGGTAGTTGGTCGTAATGTAGTTGGTGCCGCTGGCGTCCGAGCGGTGAACGGTCAGGATAGTGAGATCCGGCAAGCTGAGCGCGGGGTTGAGCGCCTTGATGGACGGATCGTTCCACTTGGTGACCTTACCCAGGAAGATATTGGCGAGCGTGGTGGCGTCGAGCTTGAGGACCTTGTTGCCAACCTCGGGCAGATTGTAGGCGATGGCGACGCCGCCGAGCGCGACGGGGATCTGCACCACGGAACTGCCCGTCTTGCTCGCGGCGGCCAGTTCGGTCGCGTTCATCGGCACATCGGTGGCGCCGAAGTCGACGGTGTTGCTGGTGAACTGTTTGATGCCGCCGCCCGAGCCGATGCCCTGGTAATTGACGCTGACGCCGTTGCTCTTGTCGTAGATCGGGAAGGCTTTGGTGAAGAACGGCAGGTCGAAGGTCGAGCCCGCTCCGATGATGCTTGTCGCGGCCGCGACCGGGGCCGGACTCACCGCTCCAGCAATAACGGCGGCGCCGACCGCCGCTACGCCCGCGGTCCCCATGATCCAACGCGACGCCTGATGTGTGCGAACCATACCTGTTGCTCTCCTACGTACTATGTATTATTTCGACTAACGACACGTTGCCGCGTTTCGCGTGGACGCCGCGCGCATGCGCGGCGTTCATAATTCATTCCTGTCCGGAGAGGCCGTGCGCCCTACCGCATACCCCGACGTACACCTCGTCGTAGCTCCCGTCACGTTCGAGAGGGCTGACGGCGCCGCGCGGCCTCTGCCGGACACCTTTCACGTTACGGCATTTCCTTGTGAATTTCGTGCGCGTCATGTTAAATCCATGTTAAATATTTCGGTGAAACTGCCGAAATGCGCATAAAGCCACTTTCAGGCAGGTATCCTGTGCGTGTAGCATTCCGCCACCCGCATCCACGTGACCATCGTTCGTTGCCCATTGCCCCGTCCACCGCGACAACGCAACAACAAGGAGATGCCCATGCGCATGCACCGTCCCGTCGCCGCCGTCGCCGCGACCATCATCTTCGGCGCCGTCGTCACCCCAGCCGGTCTCGCCGCTAGGATCGGCGCGACGATTCACCCGGCCCGCGCCACCGTCGCCTCACCACAGCAGGAGATCGCGCAACTGCGCCAACACGTCAAGTATGTCTTCGTGCTCTATCAAGAAAACCGCTCGTTCGATTCGTACTTCGGGACGTATCCCGGCGCCAACGGCCTCTACTCACAGCCGCCGGCTCAGACACCGGGCTTTTATCAGCCTATTACGAACACCGACGGGACGGTCTCGACGATCCATCCGTTCCGCATCGGCCCCGCGCAGTACGCCGCCGACACGGACGACATCGATCACTCGCACGCGCTCATCGACGCCAAAATGGACGTGTCCAACGGCACACCGCGGATGGACCGCTTCGCGCAAACCGAAGAGGCCAAGTACGCCAAGGGCGGCGTGACCTCGCTCAAGGCCAAGCAATTCGGCGAGTTGGCGATGGCCTACGAGGACTGCGACACGGTCCCGCTGCTGTGGACCTATGCCCACAAGTTCACGCTCTTCGACCACATCTTCCAGCAGATGACCGGGCCATCAACCCCCGGCAACCTCGCGATCATCGCCGCGCAGACCGGCATGACGCAGTGGGTGCAGCACCCGGCCCAGGCGTACAAAGGTAACGGCAATTCCGGCGCGGGCGTTCCGGTCCTCAACGACAACGACCCACTGTGGGGCTCGCCCAAGGACCCTAACACTCATAAGGCGCCCGTCAACCCCGGCGACTTCACGGGACCGATCACCGCGCAATACGGCATTCAGCGAAACCTGACGTTCGCCTCACTTCCATTGAGCTTCGAGGGCCAAAACGCGCGCAAGATCGCCGCGTACGACACCTTCTCGACCTCCGACCTCGGCAACGTACACCAGGATATCGCCGACCTCAGCATGGCGGGTCATGCCACGACGCCATGGGGCTGGTACGAGGAAGGCTATACCCGCGAGCCGACCGACCCCAACCAGGGCCCGACGGATGCGGCGGGGACGCATGCGTCGTACATCACCCACCACAACGGCCCGCAGTACTTCGGCTACGTCATGAACAACAGCGTGGAGCGGCAGCATCTGCACGGCCTGCAGGATTTCTTCAACGCCGTGGACCAGCGGACGCTCCCGCGCCAGGGCGGCGTCTTCTACCTCAAGGGCGGCTACCAGAATATCATGGGCCTCAAGCCGGCCGACCCCAACGCCACAGTACAGAAAAATTTCGTGGGCGACGACGACCATCCGGCCTACGCGGACGCGCAGATCAGCGAGGCGCTCGTCGCCGAGGCCATCAACCGCATCGCCCGCAGCCCCTACTGGAGCCAGAGCGCGATCGTGCTGACCTGGGATGACTCGGAAGGCGACTACGACCACGTCCGCCCGCCCGTCCGCGCCTATGGTCCCGACGGCAGCGCGATCACCGATGGGCCGCGCGTGCCCCTCCTGGTCATCTCGCCGTACAGCCGCACCGGCTACGTCGCGCACCAGCAGGGCGACCACGCCTCGGTCGTCAAATTCGTGGACGAGGTGTTCGGCCTCAAGCCGCTGGCGCTCCTCCCCGACGAACTGCAGGCGCGCCAAACCGGCGAGAGCGTCCTCCACCAGGGCAATCTGGGGCCCTACGACGCTCTGACATCGGGAATCGGCGACCTACTCTCGGCCTTTGATCCGGCGCGCCTGAGCGGCCAGGCCGCGCCGCTCTCCGCGGCCTACGCCGAGGTCCCGGAGACCCTGATCCACACGCTTCCAGGGGTCAACGGCTACGGCTGCACGCAACTCGGCATCGTCCCGACCGACCGCGCGCAGGGTATCAGCGACACCATCCCGCTCGACTTCAACCCCCGGCCCAAGACCAACCCCTCGGTCGGCAAGTAGCGGCCCTCACCCCCAACCCCCTCTCCCGTGCGCGGGAGAGGGGGCTACGTCCTCGTTATAGCTCGCTTGAGGAGGAAAAACGGTATGACGGACGCGGCCCTGCTGCGGCGCGGGTTGCGCCTCGAATACGCGACCCTGGGCTGGAACGTGGTTGGGACCGTCGTGGTCGTGCTCGCTGCCGTGGCCGCGCGCTCGGTGGCCCTGGCCGGCTTCGGGCTCGACTCGCTGATCGAGATCTTCGCCTCGGTCGTCGTGGTCTGGCAACTCACGGGCGCCGATCAGGGCCGCGAGCGCCGAGCGCTCCGCCTCATCGGAGGCGCCTTTTTCCTCCTGGCCCTCTACATCCTGGGGCAGACCGCGCGCGGCGTGGTAGAGCGCGGTCTGATCGCGTACCCGCAGGTCGCGCCGGAACCAACAGACAAGTGTGCGCACACGCGCATTGCCTCACGGGAAAAGTAACCCCAAGGGAGTCGTTGCCTCACCAATAATGTAACCCGAAGCAATCGCGCCGATGGTGCAGCGGAGGGGGGGCAGAAGAGTGAGGTCCAGCATGAGTTTTCAGGCCAAACGGGAGTTGTTGGCGCAGACGGGGCCGCGGTACCATGCGGCGCCACGGCAGCAGAAGCGCGCCATCCTCGATGAGTTCGTCGCCGCGACCGGCTATGCGCGCACGTATGCCATCCGGCTCCTGAGGCAGCCCAGTGTCCCACCGCCTGCGCCGATCACGCGCCCACGGGCACGCATCTATGGTCCGGATGTCGTGGAGGCCCTCACCGTGGCCTGGGCGGCGGTCAATGACGTCTGCACCAAGCGGTTCGTGCCGTTCTTGCCGGAGCTGGTGGCCGCCTTGGAGCGCCATGGCCATCTCGCGTTGAGCGACGAGGTGCGCGCGCAGTTGCTCACCCTCAGCGCGGCCACGGCCGACCGGCTGCTGCGGCCCCTGCGGGAGCGCGCCCGGCCGCGCGGCATTGGCACGACCAAGGTGGGCACGCTGCTCAAGCACAAGGTCCCCATCCGCACCTTCGCTGAGTGGGACGATGTCCGTCCCGGCTTCATGGAGGCCGACCTGGTGGCGCACTGCGGGACGCGGGCGGAGGGCCCCTACCTCTCGTCCCTCGTGCTCACCGATGTCGCCACGGGGTGGACTGAGTGCCTGCCGCTCCTGCGCCACGGCTACGATGACGTGCTCGGGGCCCTCGACCAGGTGCGGGGTCTCCTCCCGTTCCCGCTGCGCGGCCTGGACACCGACAATGGCAGCGAGTTCCTCAACTTCCCGCTCCTGGAGTACTGTGAGCGGGCGGAGATCACCTTCACGCGAGGGCGCGCCTATCGCAAGAACGACCAGTGCGACGTGGAGCAGAAGAACGGCTCCATCGTCCGGCAGATCGTCGACTACGACCGTTTCGAGGGCGAGTTAGCCTACCACCAACTCGCCGAACTGTACCGTGCCCTGCGCCTGTACGTCAACGTTTTCCAGCCCTCGCTCACGTTGGTGCTCAAGCGGCGGGAGGGCAGCCAGGTCTACCGCCGCTATGATGCCGCGCGGACTCCCTTGCAACGCTTGCGCGCGGCCGCTGTCCTCGCCGAGGCGTCGCGCGGCCGCCTCGTGGCGCTCGCTGAGGCCCTCGATCCGGTGCAGGCGCTGCGGCAACTCCACCTCTTACAGGAGGCGCTGTGGCGGCACGCCGTCGCGTCCCCGCCGGCGACGCCCGCGCCGACGGTGCGGTTCACCCTCACTGATGCCGCACCGGCTGGCGCGGCGGCAGAGTCCGGTGAGGCCGTGAGCCTGCGGGCGCCCCGCAGCCCCGCGCACCCGGAGCGCCCCAAGCGGCGGGGGGCGCAAGCACAGACCAGCGCGACACCCTCGGATCCGTTCGCGGGCGAGGCAGACACCATCGACGCGTGGCTCGCGGTGCAGCCGGAGCGACCCGCAGCCGAGCGGAGCGCCGACGGGATACGGACAGAACGGCGTCAACGGTGTCAGGGCTGCGGCGACCCCTTTAGTGTCTTCCCGCTCGAGCGGGAACGCACGTCGGCCTACTGCGCCCGGTGCGGCGACGAGCGGCGACGCGCGCAGGCCCGCGCCCGCATGCAAGCGCTGCGCGCCCGGCACCGCACCGGGGCGGGGTAGCAACTAGCTGGAGGGGCGGTCAGCGCATCCCCCCGTAGCTCGCCTTGCGCTGACGGTAGGCCTGGGCGCGCAGGGCGTTCTGCGCGCGCTTCACGTCATCGCGGCAGAGATCGCAGTAGATCGACGCCGGTCCCCGTTCCCCCTTCATCACCGTCTCGCGCTCGCCACACCGGGCACACTTGATGCGCTTCTGCTTGACCGCCATCCCCCCCCCTTTTTAGACCGTCCCGCACGTATTATAGAAAACCTGCGTGGCGGCTGTGATCGCTAGGCGAAATCCCGCCATTCGATACGATAACTGACGGCCACGCTGGGGCACCATTTCCGATGCTCATATCGTAGTCCTTGCTGCTTGGAAAAAATAATTCGCTGTCGCCGTTGTAGAGCCGATAGACAGCAGGACGACCATGGCGGGGGTTATCGTATCAAGTGGCCGTAAATTGAGTAGCGTTCACAACGGCTGTCAAACGCTCCCGTTCTCCCCCCGGCGGGGGCGTGTGTGGAGCCTCCACGGGCGTGAGCGGTCGGCCACGCGGGGACGTGCGCCCCTAGCCGTCCGCCGCGCGCCCCCGTGATCAGCCACCCAGGCCGCGTCCCCTGTCCGGCTGCGCCGGACCAAGGGGGGAACCCCTTGCACCCCGTTTCGGCTGCGGCGGCCCTGTGTCAGGACACAGACGCGGTCGAGTCCCACCACCTGACACAGGGCCGTCCTCGCCGACCTGATACGGCCGTTATGAGGCAGTTGCGGTAAGATATCTCGTGAGGCAACAACCCCGCTCGGGTTACATTTTCCCGTGAGGCAATACGCCCGTCTGCATCCTATCGTCTTGGACGCTGCGCAGCGGGCGCGGCTGGAAGAGGTTATCGGCCACGGGCAGTCAGCGGCGCGGGCGATCACGCGCGCCCGCATCTTGCTCAAGGCGGATTGCGGTCCCGGAGGGCCAGGCTGGACCGATACGGCCATCAAGGAAGCCGTGGAGGTCAGCCGCACCACCATCTCGCGCGTGCGCCGGGAGTTTGCCGCTGCGGGGCTAGGGGTGATCGAGCGGCGGCGTCCACGCGTGACGCCGCCACACAAGCTCGATGGGGCACAAGAGGCGCACCTGCTCGCCCTGACCTGCGCGGCGGCGCCCGACGGCCACGCGCGCTGGACCTTGCGCTTGCTGGCGGCGCGCTTCGCGCTGATCGAGAGGGGGGGGAGCCATCTCCCACGAACAGGTGCGACAAGTGTTAAAAAAAGTCAACTCAAGCCCTGGCTGAAGCACGGCTCGTGAATTATCGGCGCTCGTGGGCTTGCGACTGCCTCCCCACTGCGGTGAGGAGGCAGTCGCAGGTTTCCGTCGCCGTCGAATAGACACGCGGGGGGCGAGCAGAATGCCCGCCCCCCGCGACTAAAGGTTAGCGCGCGATCAAGGGTCAGTCAGGGTCGCCCTGTCCATGGACGGCGCTCGGCGCGTTGAGGTCGGGGTAGGGCGTCGCCGCTCCACGCACCGCGTGCCACAGAATACGGTTGAGCGTACTCGCGGGCGCGCGATCCTCTTTGGCGAAGTCCATCCGCGCCGACTCCAACGCGCCGTAGGAACTGAGCGTGTTGGCCTGCGTGAGCGACACGGTCGACGAGATCGTGCTGTAGGCCGCCGTGTCCGGCGTGCTCGTGAACGAGCGCCACATGGGGGTCGCGTTGGCGTCGAACTGCGAGAGCGGCTGTAGGCCCACGATCAACTCTATCGTACGGATCATGGCCGCCGTGTCGTAGAGGGTGTGGTCGACGAAGCGGTTGTCGCGCGACGTGTACGGACTGATCACCAGCGACTCGGTGCGATGCGCGTCGACGTGGTCGGCCCCGTTCTGCGCGTCGTCCTCGGTGACGAAGATGGCCGTGCTGCCCCACAAGGGGCTGTGGCTGACCAGATCGACCACTTGCCCCACGGCGGCGTCGTTCTGGGCCGCGAACGCCTGCGGGGTCGGGAAGCCTGGGGCGGTCCCTTCCGTATGGTCGTTGGGCAGACGCAGGATCGTCAAGGCGGGCAGCGCGGGGCTGGCGCCGCCAAGCCCATTGTCACGCGCCCACTCGGCGACGCGGTCGAGGTCGCTGTAGCGCAGGTCGAAGCTACGGAACTTGGGGTCAATGTGACCGACCAGAGCGGGCGTGGTGGCCGTGGTGACCGTCGTGGGTCCGAAGCACAGCACGTCGCCGACCGGGAGCGTCCGTCCAACGTACGAGGTCGCGACCGGGCCCGCGCAGGGCGCGCCGGCCGTCTGCGTGACGACCGTCGAGGCGGGGCTATTGTTGTTGAACTCGCCGTAGTCGCGGTAGCTGACGCCGGCGCGGGCCGCGGCGTCCCACAGATAGCCGCCGGGCGCGAGGTTGATGCTGCTGCCGCCCTCGAAGTCGTAGCCGCGGTTGCGACCGAGGCCCGGCGAGTAGTCCTGCGGCCACATCTTCTCGTTGTAGTCGCTGGCGTTAGCCGCGTTGATCCAGTTGTGTCCGTCGGCGCTGACCTCGGCGTCGGCGTAGAAGTTGTCGAGCAGGCCGAAGCGCGCGGCCAGGGCGTGCAGGTTGGGCGTGTTCAACCGCGGAAAGAGGGTCAGCGAGGGGTCGCCGTCGCCAATCGGCTGGTCGCCGAAGACCTGGTCGTAGGTGCGGTTCTCCTTGACGATGTAGATGACGTGCTTGATCGGCGAGGTCCCCGCCGGCTCGCCCGTCGTGGGGATGGGGTTACCGGCGTCGCGGTCGTCAGTGGAGGTGTCGTTCTCGCGGTTGTCTGTCGTCACCTCGCCGCTGTAGACGCGCAGTCGCCCCGTACCAGGCACGGGGACGGTCGAGAGCGTGCCCACGATCATGCTGCCGGTATACTTGTCGAACGTACAGGTGCAGTAGCCGTCGTTGTAGCCGGTGACGGCGTCGACGATGGGCGCATTGCGGCGCGTCGGGTTCGGGTAGAGGTCGGTCCCCTTGGGCGCGTTCGGGCCGGCGCCGAAGCCCTTACCGTTGGTCACGTAGATGTTACGCCCGTCGATACTGGACACAACCGACGTGGGATACCAGGCCGTGGGGATGCGCCCGATGCGCCCTTTAGGAACCTTGGCCCCGCGCAGCGCGAAGACGGCCACGGCGTCGTCGCCCGCGTTAGCCACGTAGAGGCGCGACCCATCGGGACTGACGGAGAGGCCTTGCGGGCTGCTGCTGAGGGGCGCGCCGGGATACGGCGCATCGGAGAGGCGGCCGATCAGGTGCGGCGTCGATCCACGCGTGTCGACGACGGCGATCTCGTCGCTGTTGGAGAGCGAGACGAACAGGAGCCCATCGGGCGAGAGGGCCATGGCCGAGGGGTGGCTCGTCGCCGTGCCCACCGTATTGGACAGGCCGACCGTGACCGTCGCGGCGACGGTCCGGCTCGCCGTATTGACAACCGAGACCGTGTTGTCACCCCAGTTGGAGACGTACACGCGCGGATTGATGGGATCGGCGAGCGTCGTGTAGGGCAAGAGGCCCACGGGGATCGTGTACGGGGCCGTGGCCCCGCTGGTGTCGACGACCGAGACCGCGTTAGCGAGGTTGTCGGCCACGTAGAGGTTGTTCCCATCGGGGGAAACGCTCAGGCCGGCCGGCCAGGGACCCGTGCCCAGGGCGGGGTAGAGCGAGCCGGAGAGGCCCAGGCTGATGTCGGTCGTGGCCGAGATCGTTCCGCTGGGTCCGACATCGTAGGTGTGGATGACGTCGCTGCCGCCGCCCGAGGCATAGGCGCGCGTGCCGCCGGGGCTATAGGCCAGGCCATAGAAAACGCTGTTGGGCGCGTCGTAGTGAATCGTCTGCACGGCGCCGCCCGTGGCGGTCGAGACGACCTGCAAGGACTGCTCGCCGGCGCCGCTGTTCGCCACCAGCAGGTGCGTCCCGTCGGGCGAGAGCACGGCGTTGAGCGGGAGGTCGCCGAGCGAGGACTGCATGCCGGCGGGCGTGATGGTGCGGTTGTCGACGAGCAAACCCTTGTTGTTGGAGCGCCGTCCCGGCTCGGGTCCGCCCTGGTTAGCCACCGTGTAGTCGGCGGCGCGCGCCGTGTGGGTTCGGCCGGCGACGCCGAGGAGCGACGAGGGGAGAGCGACGGTGGCGACCAGGAGAGCCGAGGCGGCGGCGACGGCGCGGCGGCGATGGCGCGATCGCCGTGGTATAGCGTCGATGCGATAGCGGGTGGGCTGCTGCATACGAGGACCTATTCCTTTCCCTAGACGGGGGTTTAGCGACACGACACGAGCGTCAACGTGTCCGCCTTCCAGGGTAGACCTCGACCGTTAAGGGCGTATTAAGCGCACGTTAAGCGTGTGTTAACAATGCAACAGCCGTTTCCCTCTCTCCCGCGTCAGGTGTGGGGCTTGGTGAGCGCGGCGAGGCCGGCGTGGGCGAAGGCGATAACGTTGTGCTGGAGACGATGGACGCGTCCATTATGGATCGCATTCTACCACGCAAGCAATTTGCCGTAACTCCTCAGAGTTGGGGGAGGAAAAAGAGGGGGCCGTGTGCTAGGATACGTTTATGGCTACAGGAGACGCGGTACAGGCGCTGCAGGCGGCACTGGTGGAGGCACGGGCCACGATCGCGGCGCAGCAGACCACGATTGCGCAGTTAGAGGCCACGATTGCGCAGCTAACAGGAACGCCTCGCCCTGGGGGAGGAGCAGAAGACGCCCCGTCCGGCGTGGGCGAAGGCAAACCGGCCGGAGCGCGCGCCCACGGAGCGGCATAAACGGGCACCGGAGCACAATACGGGACGCCAGCGGAGTGCGCCGACACGGGTGGAGGAGCACGCCTACGCGCGCTGCCCGGACTGTGACTATGCGTTGCAGGGGCACACGATCGACCGGCGGCGCGAGGTGATCGAGCTGCCGTTGGCACCGGTGGAGGTGATCGAGCATCGGGTGATCACGCGCTATTGTCCGGTGTGCCAGCGGTGGCAGGCGCCGCCGCTCGATCTGGAGGGGCAGGTGCTGGGACAGAGCCGCTTCGGGGTGCGGCTGATGAGCCTGGTCGCCTACCTGCGCACACGACGACGCCTGCCGCTGGCGCAGATCCAGGACCTGCTGCGCACGTTGTGGACGGTCCATGTGTCGGAGGGGGCGCTCGTGGATATGTTGCGGCGGCTGGCGGAGGCGACCGCACCGGAACGGGCGCGGTTGGAGGAGCAGGTGCGCGGCAGCCCGGCGGTGTATGGCGATGAGACGGGCTGGCGCGAGGATGGCGCGAACGGCTACATCTGGGTGCGGGCCACGCCAGCGGGGGTACGGCTCTATACCTATCACAAGAGTCGTGCGGGCGCGGTGGCGCAAGACCTCTTGGATGACTGCGCCGGGGTGCGCTGCACGGACTTCTATGCGGCCTACAACGGGGTGCTCGGCCGCAAGCAACGCTGCTGGGCGCCTCTGCTGCGGGATCTGCACGCCCTCAAGGAGGCCCACCCGGCCGACGCGGAGGTCCGTGTCTGGGCGGGCGCGCTCTATGCCCTGTATGAGCGGGGGCAAGAGTGCCTGTCCCTGGACCTCTCCGACGCGCAACGGGAGCGCGCCTATCGCCAGTTGGAGGACCGCGCCCGTGCCCTCGGGCACTGCTATGCCGCACGGGTGGGCCATCCCTGCCAGACCTTAGCCCAGCGCCTGCTGCGCCATCGCGGTGAGTTCTTCGAGTTCGTGCGCGTGCCCGAAGTCGAGGCCACTAACAACCTGTCCGAACGCAGCCTGCGCCCGCTCGTCATCGCCCGCAAAATCAGTGGCGGCACGCGCAGCCCCCAAGGCACCACCATCCGGCTGGATTTGGCCTCCCTCTTCGAGTCCTGGCACGCCCAGGGCCAGAATCCCTTCCCGGCCTGTCTCGCCCTCCTCCAAACTCCTTCCCCCCAACTCTGAGGAGTTACGGCGAAAGTGGCCGAGGCCCTCGCCGCCGACCCGGAGGACGCGGCTATCATCGAGGGCTACGCCGCGCTCGACCCGCGCGTGGAGGGCATCGCCGTCTATGCCACCGGCGCCACCACCAAGCGCCTGCAGGCCGCCAAACGCGCCGCTACAGCGGCGGCGACACCATGAGAACCCAGGGCGCAAGTCTCTCATCTCGCGCTTTCAGGCACCGAAGCATGTGGCAAAACACTTGCGGGGCAGCGTACCCACGACACACGGCATACCGGCTACAGTTGTGACTCTCGTCGCTGCGCCGGCTATCCGTCGATCATCTCGTGTGTGATGACCCGTACAGGCGGGAGAACGACCAGCGCGACGGATTGGTGTCTGTATGAATATACAGAGATTTGTTGCAGCCTCGACTGCTTTGTGCAACGGACGCGGGAGGAATCGGAGAGAGGTGATCGCGACCGTCGAGCTTGAGATGCGCCGATAGTGTCGAATGATATTAGTGCTAATAAGTTTTTACCGCACCGCTCGCCACAAGGTTGCAACGACCTCGTTGGTTCAAGCTTGTACGGCGTACACACGAGCTATGACGTGGTAGATTAGTAGTTGACCACCTTTGGGCAATAGGAGTGGCCGATGACTAGCCAGGTAAGAGGGGAGGGGCCCAGCCTGCGTCCGACACTGTATCCCGACGTCAATGCGGCGCTGCACCTCCTCCGACAGGAAGCGCGCACTATCCTGGGGGACCACTTCCACAGCATGTATCTCACGGGGTCCCTCGCTTTGGGGGATTTCGACCCGCACCGGAGCGACATCGACTACATCGTGGTGACCGACGTCGATGTCGCGGCCGACCAGTTGACGGCCCTGCGCGCGATGCATGCGCGCTTCAATGCGAGCGCGTCCCCCTGGGCGACGGAGGTCGAGGTCGTCTACATCGCCCAGGACGCCCTCCGTCGCCACGATCCCGCCCGTGCGACCCATCCACACATCGAGCGCGGGCCAGACGAGACACTGCGCATGGACGAGCTCGACAGCGGGTGGGTGGTCCAGCGCCACATCCTGCGCACGCGCGGCGTCGTCGTCGCCGGACCCCCGCCGCGCACGCTCATCGACCCCGTCGATCCGCGGGACCTCCGCCGGGGCGTCGCGCTCTTCATGCGCGCGTGGTGGGGCCCGATGATCCATGACCCGTGGCCATTGGAACGCCCCGGATATCAGGCCTACGCCGTCCTGACGATGTGCCGCATGCGCTACACGCTGGAGCACGGCGCCGTCGTGTCGAAGCCGGCCGCGGCGCGGTGGGTGAAGGAAACGTTGGGCCAACGATGGGCGCCCCTCATCGATCGCGCCTTGGAGTGGCGCAAAGACCGCCCCGACGCATGCGGCGGTGACACGGGCGAGACACAGGGCTTCATCGCGCACACCGTCGAGCAGTGTGAGCGCTCAGAGTCTTCAACCTGGGATAGCCATGTGACGTAGCCGTGGCGGGGACCGATCGGCGTCGCCTCAGACGGCGACACGCGGCGTCGCGTCCAGGGCCACCTCTAACGGGGCGGGCGCATCCTCTGCCCGACGGTCGTGGTCCTCACCCGTCACCCCCGCGGGACGCGCGTAGGCCAGGTACCGCGTGGGCGTGACCGCGATAGACTCGCCGGCGCGCATGTCCGCGTCTTTACCCACGATCATGGTCAAGGCGGGGCCGGGTACGGGGCCGGATATGGCCTGCAGGCTAACCTGGCGATAGTGTCCAAGCTCCATCACGACCTCGACCCGCGCGCGAAAGGTGAACCCGTCGTCGGGCCGCGCCAGGCGCAGATCCTCGGGGCGGATCGCCACCACGAGCTCGGCCCCTGCGGGCCAGGGTGCGTCTGTAGGGGCCGGCGCCAGGCCGATCTCCAGTTGCAGCGCCCCGTGGTCGCGCATGTATGTCGCGGCGAGCAGATTCATGCGCCCGATAAAGTCGGCCACGAAGAGCGTGCGCGGCCGGTTGTAGACGGCCGTGGGCGTGTCGACCTGCTCCAGCCGTCCCTCGTTCATCACGGCGATGCGGTCGGCGACCGAGAGCGCCTCCTCCTGATCGTGCGTCACGAAGACGGTGGTGATGCCCACGCGCCGCTGGATACGCTTGATCTCCTCGCGCATACGCACGCGCAAGCGCGCGTCAAGATTGGAGAGTGGTTCGTCGAGGAGGAGCACACGGGGCTCAAGCACGAGCGCCCGGGCCAGGGCGATGCGCTGCTGCTCGCCGCCCGAGAGCTGGTGGGGGTAGCGCCGACCCACCCCCGGCAGGCCGACCAGGTCGAGCGCCTCCCCCACCTTACCGGCGATCGTCGCCCTGTCCAGGTGGCGCAGGCGTAGGCCGAACGCGACGTTATCGGAGACACGCATGTGCGGCCAGAGCGTGTATTTCTGGAAGACCATCGCCGTCGGTCGCCGATTCGGGGGCAATCCGGCGATGCTGACGCCGTCGAGGCGCACGTCGCCGCCGTCGGCCTGCTCGAACCCGCCGATCACGCGCAGGGTCGTCGATTTCCCGCACCCCGACGGCCCCAGGATGCAGAGCAACTCCCCGTCGGCGACGGTGAGGCAGACGCCGCGGACCGCGGGCGCGCGGCCGTAGTTCTTGACCAAATCGACGATTGCCAGGACAGCCATGGGCGACTCTCCTCCTCCTACCTATGCGCTATGCGGTCCCTGGGACGAGCCCTCGGCGCGCGAGCATGCGCCGCGCCACGACGAGGACGATCAACGAGGGGATCGAGAGGACTACCGCGAAGACGCCCCCGACCGGCAGCGGATAGCTGTTGATCACGTCGTACATAAGCAGGGGCATCGTCCGATAGTCCGGCAGGCCGACGACTAGCGTCCCCTGCGCCTCGTCCAGGGCGGAGACGAAGGAGAGCAGCATGGCCACCCCGATCGCCGGGGCCGCCAGCGGCAGCGTCACGCGCAGGAACGCCCCCAGCGCCGTGGCCCCGGCGTCGCGCGCGGCCTCTTCCAGCGCGCGCGGCACGTTCTGGAACGCCGTGGTCGGTATCCATATCATGAACACGAGCGTCTCGAGCATCTGGATCAGCACGATCCCCTGCAAGGTGTCTATCAGGCTCAGTTCGTAGAACAGCGTGGCGATGCTGACGTACAGGCCGAACTTGGGGAAGGCGTTGGCGGCCAGGAAGGAGAGCAGGAGCGGTTGCTTGCCGCGGAAGCGGAAGCGGGCGAAGGCGTAGGCGGCGGGCACGCACACCGCCGTCGCGGCCAGGGTCGCCGCCGTGGCCGCCTCGAGGCTCAGCTTGATCGCGTCGCCCATGTTGGTACGGCTGAACACCCACCCCCACCACTTGAAAGACCATCGCTGGGGGATGATGTACGGGTAGGACCAGGCGTCGGCGAACGCCCACATCGCCATGGACAGGAGCGGCCCGATGATAAAGGCCGTGAGCAGGCCCACGCCGCCGACCGACAGGGCGGCCGTGAGCGCGCGGCCGCCAGCCGCGCCCGCATTGCCCCTCATCCTGCCTCGCGTCGCCCCTCCACCGACCACCACCGCGCCCCGTCTATCCATTAGTCCCTCCCCGTGGCCCCGGCACCGGAGCGGCGCGACACGGCGACGACGTAGGCCACCCCGACCAGGGCCGAGAGCAAGAACATGATCACCGCAAGGGCGTCGGCCCGCGGCGGCTCGCGGTAGGTGGCGAAAATGGTGTCGAGCAGCGGCCCGAGCATCTGCGGCGCCGACGGCCCCAGCAAATAGGGGATCGTGAAGCTGCCCAGGACGCCGAGGAAGCTCAGCGTGAGGGCGACGAGCGCGGGTCGCATCGTCAAGGGCACGACGATGCGCAGGAAGATGGCCCGGGGGCCGGCCCCCACGTCGCGCGCCGCGTCGATGAGCGCGTCGTCGATGTCGCCAAGCCCGGCGCCAAGCAGGAGGACCGTCACCGGGATGCTGTTCCACAACTCGCCCAGGACGATACCCACGCCGGCGTGGTCGTTGATCGGCTCGTTGTAGGTGAAGTGGAGCGCCCGCTCGATGCCCAGCGCGCGCAGGAGGCTATCGAGTACCCCCTGATTCTGGAAGAACGTGATGAAGGCGAACGCGGAGATGATGGTCGGCACGAAGAGCGGGACGATGCACAGGAAACGACACCAGCCTACGAGGGGGCCGCGCGCGAAGCGCAGGTAGAGCGCCAGCGCGTAGCACAGCGGCAGCAAGAGGCCCACGGTGACCACCGTGATACCCATCGTGAAGGCGATGTCGTGGCGGGTGATCGGGTTGCCGAGGAGGGAGGTGTACAGGCGCAGGCTCACCGGGGGGCGCCCGACGGCCCCCGGCGCGGCGACCGAGTCCCGCACGACGGCAAGGGCGGGTAGGACAATCATGGACAACAGGACAATGAAGACCGGCAGGATCAGCGCGTAGGCCATCGCCGTGTCGCGCAGCCCGACGGCCCGGCGGCGTCGCGCGGACGCCGCCGGGCCGATCGGCATGATGGGCGTTGGCGGCGCGGCCATGGCCTACCCCTCGGCCCCGGCTGCCGTGTCGCTCACCGGCCCGCGGGGACGTTGGCCGCCCAGCCCTTGGCCAGATCGGCGTCCCACTGGCCGCCCGGCCAGGTGGCGAAGCCTTTGCTCAGGGACCCATAGCGTTTGATGAGCGTGGCCGGCATGTATTTGAACGCGATGCCAGGGAAGCCCTCAATCGCCGTGGCGATCTTGGCCTGCTCCTCCGGCCTCAGCACGAAGTTGAGCAGCGCCAGGGCCCCCAGCCTGTTTTGCGCTGCCGTGGGTATGGACGTGAAGCTGGGTCCGCCCGGGAACGGGGGGGTGAGTTGGGTGAAGGCGATCGTGGCCGGCAGCGTGCCCTGGTCGCGCGCCTGCAGCCCCTGGTCGGACCACGCCGTGGCCATCCAGATGGTGTCGCGGCCGAGCAGGTTGAGCACCGGGGTATTCCCGGCGGGGTGGAAGCCGCCCTTGTAAAGATCCGGCTCGATGGAGCGCAGCAGCGCCCACGCCTTGGGCCAGTCCTTCTCCGCCGCGGTGTTGTAGGGCTTGCTGAGCGCCCGCGGGTCCATGTAGTTGAGCAGGGTGCGGGCGATGAAGTTGTTGCCGCTGCCGCCGTCCTCGGGGCGGCAATAGGTGAACTTGCCGGGATGGGCCTTGATCCAGGCAATCAGGCCATCGAACGTCGTGGGCGGTTTGGCCACATGGAGCGTGTCATAGGCCAACGTGACGGCCGAGGCGCGGTAGGCGAGGCCCAGGTTGCGGCCCTGAGCCTGGACGGCCGGGTCGATCAGCTTGATGTTGGGCACGTCCTTCACCGTGATCGGGGAGAAGTAGTCGAACGCTGTTTTTCCCGCAGGGAAGTTGTAGGCGAACGGCACATCCTCGAAGATATCCAGGTCGAGCGCCTTCTTGCCGGCGGCCTGCGCGGCCACGATGCGATCGATGAGCCCTTGCGAGCCGTTGCCATGGAGGAGATTGACGAACTTGACCGTGTACTGCGGGTACGCCTTGGCGAAATCCGGCAAGAGCGTCCCGGTCCACAGGTCGGCCACGTTCGTATCGTCCAGCCCATAGAAATAGATAGTGCTCTGTACGGCGCGCTGTCGCGTCGCCTGGGCGGGCGCGAGCCCGACCCCGGCCACGACGGCGGCGACCATCACGCCGCGCGTCAACGGGCGCGACGCCAGCTTTAGCCTGCCAAAAAGACCGCCAAAGGTGTCCGCGAGAAGCATCGTCCCCCCTATACCTATCCCGTCCCCGACGTCGGGCCAGAGCCCTCGGCGTCACACCACGCTCCCGGCGACCCGCACGACTGCCTCATCATACCGAGGCGCCATTAAGGCGGTATTAAGGCAACATTAAAAGGAGGTTAAATTCTCCCAATCCAGCCATTGTCGCGGTGGTCGGAACGCCTGATGTGCGATATCCCTGCCCGCTGGCGGGGGGCTAGTCGCCGGCCGGCCGGTCGGCGCCGGCCAGGTCGCGCCCTCCATCAAGGCTGGTCAGGAGATCGATGCGGTTGGTCGTGATGCCGTCGATGCCCGCGTCGTGCAGGAAACGCATCCGCGGGCCGTCGTCCACGGTCCAGACCAGGAGGCGTAGTCCGGCGCGGTGGCACAGGGCGATGGTTTCTGGCGTGGCGAGCGTCTGCTCCACGGTCAACGCCCCGACACCCGCCGACCGGGCGGCCGCGGCCAGCCACAGCCCGTACGCCTGCCCAACCGGCCGCGGCCGTGCGCGCATGAGCGCGTACAGAGGCGCCTCGCGCCGGTGGGCGGACCGCGTCAAGGCCGCGCACACCCACGGCTCCCGGGCCCGCACCGCGGCGAAGGTCGGCGCCGCATCTCCCGTCAGCAGGATACCCTCGCGCCGGCCCGTCGCGCGCAGCGCCCGGACGAGGGCCGGGGCGAGGCCGGGCTCCTTGATATCCACGTTGAACGCGAGCGGGGCGCCGTGATGGCGCAAGTCGAGCGCCTCGGAGAAGGTGGGCAGCGGGCCGCCGGCCAGAGGGAGGTGCCGCAGGGCGGCCAACGGCGTGCGGGCAACGTCGACCGCCCGCCGGTCGGGCACCCGCAGGAGGTGGTCGTGCGCCAGCGCCAGCGCGCCGTCGGCCGTGGCGCGCAGGTCTGTCTCGACCATGTCGGCCCCGAGCGCGGCGGCCAGCAGGAAACCCTGCAGGCTGTTCTCGGGGGCGAGGCCGGGTGCGCCGCGATGCGCGATGCGCAGGAAGGGCCACGGCCAACGCTGGATGGTTATCGCCATATCATGGGCGTCCCGTCGACTTTTTACGAGCCCTGCTAGCGTAGGAGGGCGACGAGATCGGCGTGGAGAGCGGGGGTCGCGGCGGCGATGAGGGCTACTGTGCCGGCCATGTACGGCTCCCCCGAGAGATCCGTCACAACCCCGCCGGCTTCGCGCACGAGGAGGACGCCGGCGCCGTAGTCCCAGGTGTGGGCCGATCTGTGGACGACCGCGTCGAGCCGACCCACGGCCGTGTACGCGAGCCCGAGCGCCACCGAGCCCAGCGATCGCGTCCGCGAGACGTGCGGCGCCAGCGCCGCGACATCGTCCACCCCGACATGGCGACCCTCGTCGTCGACATCGATCGTCAGATACACGCACGCGTCCTCCAGGGGGACGTCCGCGCGTCGTGGCACGGGCGTGCCGTCCCGCCACGCGCCGCGCCCGGACACAGCCGTGAGCGTCTCGCCATGGATTGGGTCATAGATGATGCCGACCAAGGGGACCCCATCCCCAAAAAGCGCGATGCTCACGCACCACTGCGGTATACCACGCGCGTAGTTGACGGTGCCATCCAATGGGTCGACGTACCAGACGCGTGAGGGGTTAGCCGCGACCCTACCCCCTTCTTCGGCTTCGACGCTGTCGTCCGGGAACGCCTCCGTGAGGCCGCGCATCAGCACCGCCTCGCTGGCTATGTCCGCTGTCGTGACGATGTCGCGCGCGCCTTTCTGGCGGCTCTCGAACCGGCGACTACGAAAGTGCGACAGCAGGACAGCGCCGGCACGGTGGGCTAACGTTGCCCCGATGTCACGCTCTCGCTCGAAGTCCATATCGCCTCCGTATCTCTGTTTCGGCCATGTGGCGCAACCTCGTCGCGTGAACGGCACCATGTGTCCGGTGCGGCGCCACACATAATCACCCTCACCGTATTCTAACGTATCCACCCGTGTCATCGGTACCACGACGCATGACAGGCATGGCCGGGTCTCGTCGGCCTATAGTGGGAGCAGGCATCCCCACCATGGCCTGCACGCTAGGACAGCCGGTCGATGATGACCACGTACGGCGAGGACGAGGTCCCGGACCGCACGCTCGTCGCCGCCGCCCAGGCCGGCGACGGCACCGCCTTCCTGCGCCTGGTGGCGCGCTACCGCACCCGGCTCGAAGCGGCCTTGCGCGATGTGGGGAACCCCGCCCGCGCCGCCGACCTGCGCGATCCCGAGGAGTTCTATCCATGGCTGCGTCGCATCGCCACCAACCGCATGCTCAAAGACATCCGTCAGCGGGGGCGACGGGAAGCCGCGCTCGACCGGCTGCGCCACCATCTGCCGCGCGCTGCGGACCCTCTCGTGCAATTGCTGATCCGCGAAGCCGCTGCGGAGTTGAGCCGCGCGCTGCGCGTGGTGTTGGTCTTGCACGACGACCGGGGCTACACGATCCCCGAGATCGCCGCCTGGCTCGGCATAGCGAGGACGCCGCCCAGAAGCGCCTGGCGCGCGCCCGCGCGGAGTTCCGGAGGCGGTATGCTGATAAGTAGCTGAGAAAGAAAAGGGGGACACGATGCGGGAGGCCACGCTGACCACGGAGCACAACTTCACGCTGGACGAGCTGCAAGCCTACGACGAGGGGACCCTGGCCCCGGACCGGACGGCGGTCGTGGCGGCGCACCTCACCGCGGGCTGCGCGGCGTGCCGTGCCTGGATCGCCACCTCCCACGAGGTCGGGCGCCTGCTCCACGCCGACGCTGACGCGCGCCTGGGCGACCCCGATGCCTTCCTGCTGAATACGCCCCCGCCCGCGCCCGGCGTTGGCTGCGCCGACGTCTGCGCCCCCGGCGGTTTGCCGTGCTCCTCGTCGTCCTACTGCTCAAAGGGCACCTGGTGCGCCACCTGTTCCGCACGCCGCAGACGTGGGAAGCGCGCCTGAGCGCGGTCGTGTCCTTGGTGGCGCCGACCGTGGCCACGCTGCGCTTCGTCTTCGCGCGTCCCTCCTGGCCGGCGCGGCCGGCACCGGTGCCCACGATGCGCGGGGCCGATGCGCACGGAAACGGGGACAGGGGTGCGGAGAGGGGGTGCCGATGACCGACGGCCAGGGTGCTGAACTGGACCGGCCCAACGCGGCGCGGATCTACGACTACCTCCTCGGCGGCGAGCAGAACTTCACGGCCGATCGCGCCGCCGCCGAGCACGTCCTCGACAACTATCCCGACGCCGCCCTGGCCGCCCGCGCCAACCGTGCCTTCCTGCGCCGCGCCGTCGCCTATCTGGCCGGCCAGGGCATCGCCCAATTCCTCGACGTCGGCTCTGGCCTGCCCACCGTCGGCAACGTCCACGAGGTCGCGTGGCGGGCCAGCCCGCGTGCGCACATCGTCTATGTGGACAACGACCCCGTTGCCGTTCGCTACAGTCGGGAGTTGCTGGCGGCGGAGGGAGAGGGCGCGCGCGGCGTCGCCGCGATCGAGGCCGACCTGCGCGACCCGGCGGCGATCCTGGGGCATCCTGAGACACGCCGCCTGCTCGATGCCCGGCGGCCACTGGGGCTCCTGCTCGTGGCGGTGCTGCATTTCGTCCTCGACGACGACGAGGTGCACCGCGCGCTCCGTACATTCCGAGAGGCGCTGGCGCCGGGGAGCTATATCGTCCTCTCGCACGCGACGCTCGACGGGCTGCCGGCCGACGTGATCGCGCGCTTCGAGGCGATCTACCGTCGTTACAGCAACCCGACGATTGCGCGGCCGCGCGCGCGGATCGAGGCGCTGTTCGAGGGCCTGGACGTGGTGGAGCCGGGCCTTGTCTTGACGCCGCGCTGGCGCCCCGACGCCGCGCGCGACCCGCTCGCGGATGAGCCCGTCCGTGCGGCCGTCCTCGCCGGGGTCGGGCGCACGCCATGAACCGTAAGGGCGCGCATATCGGAGGAGGGATGCAGGGACGCTCACCCATCCGAGAGGCCGACCAGATGCGCGGCTTCACGCGGGGGCGAGGAGTGGCGCATCATCCCCGACGCCCGCTCGATGCGGACGACCCAACCACGTCGGCGGGATAGGCCCACCAGCTGTGCTACTGGATGGGCGGACATCGGGGAGAAGGGACACCGGCATGAGGGAGCCGACGCGTCGGCCGCCGGTCAGCGGTCCGGGCTGGAACGAGCGGGCCGCCGTGGCGCTCCTCGTCGTCGTCGCCGGCCACTTGCTCGCCGCCGAGCCCCCGTCGGCGGCCCGTCCGCTCACCCCGGACCGCCTGGCTCGCTTCGTCGCCGCCCACGATCTCCCCGCGCTCGTGGCCGTTTGTGAGGGGAGCCCGAGTGAGCAGGCGCGCCACGGCGCCCACCAGCTGCGCCGCCTCATCCGCGCCGGCCAGGCCGGCGTCTACCAGCGCGTCATGCGGGTCTCCCCGTCGCCCTCGCCGCCCCCTTCTTCCGCCTCGACCTCGCTCGTGCCGCCGCCAAGGCCGGCCTCGATCTCTTCCCGCCGGCCCCGTGAGGTCGCTAATCGCATGGGGTGTGCGTGGGTCTAACGACGCCCAGTCCGTGGGTCCACCCGTGGGTCTAGGCCCAAACCCTTGGACCCACGCACACCCTCCGTTTGACGCGTGAAAACGGGCCTGTGGACCCCGCGCGACCCGCCCTTTGTCTTGGGGTGGTCCCCACCCGTGGGCCTAGACCCAACGCGGGGTCGGCCCCACGCGAAGCGCCCAGGGGCACAGGGTAGAGACAAGGGCAGCGCGGGCGCGACGCTCTCCACCCAGCGACACGCCGCTTTAGCCCGCCGAGTCGACGACATCAAGCTCTGCCGTGGCAGAGCCGACGGACACCACCCGAGGAGTACCTGATCGCCGTGCCGCCCCTGTGGCGCACGCCCAGGTCAGGGGTAGGACAAGCCACGTCTCCCAGGGCCGATCGGCCGATTGGAGCGTCAGTAGCGGCAGCCCGTCGCCCAGGCCGGTTAGCACCAGCGCCGCCCAGTGCGAGGCGAGCAGCGCCAGGACCGCGACGAGCAGGACGGCGCGGCCAGCGCGGAGCAGGGACGGCCACACCGCGACGCATACCACCAGGTCGAGGTACACCAACGTCCAACCCACCGGCCGGCCGATGTAGAGCAGCACGAACGCGAGGGCGAACGCCGGCGCGAAGGACAGGCGGCGGCCGCGCACGAGCCGGGCCGACGCGACGAGCGCGGCCAGCCACACCAGGCCGGCGGCGAACTGCGCTGGCGCGGCCGGCAGCCCAAGCGCGATGAAGGCTTGGAGGGGTGTGCGGTTCCAGGCGCTCATCGGTGTCTGACTGGTGACGGGTAGCACGAACCATTGCGCGTCGAGGGTGTGCGCGAGATAGTGCAGGGCGTCCGCGCGCAGCACCGATCCCCACCGGATGACCTCCCCCACGAGCAGCGCCACAATCAGGCTGGCGACGGTGGCGAGGGTGCGTCGTGTGACGCGGCGTGGCTCACTGCTGCCAAGAAGAAGCACGACGCCGAACGCGACAAAGAACAGAGCGTAGAACGGCTTGGCGAGCAGGACGAACGCGATGAGCACAGCGGCGAGCGGCACGGCGGCCCGACCGAGCGGGCGCGGCGGCCAGAGTAGCCGGGCGGCAGCCAGCGTCGCGGCAAGCAGCAGCCCCTCAACATTACCGCCGGTGTAGGTGGACCACACATCCCATGACCCGGCGACGAGCAACAGCCACCACCAGGAGGCCCGCGCCCAGCGCAGCAGCAGCAGGGGGAAGGCGACGACACAGGCTAGGTCCAGCACCTCCCACGGCGCGGCCGTGAGGTGGAGCTGTCGTACGAGCAGCGCCAACGTGGGCAGATAGAGATACGGGCCTGGCTGCGTGCGCGCGAGCGGATCGCCCCCAGGCGCGCGCCTTGGAGTGCCGCGCGCGTGGGCTGTGCGGAGGCGCACATCGAGGCGGTGGTAGGAGCGCCAGATCGCCAGGCTTTGCGCCGGCATCTGGTAGGGGCTCGCCCCGCGCGTCAGGGCCGCCGCCGCGCGCTGATACGTCTGGTAATCTACGGGCGTGACCCCCTGCCGGAGCGTCGCGACGAGCAGGCCCGCGCCGATCAGGGCCGACCACGCCAGGAACAGGGCAATGGGCAAGCCACAATGAACGTTCCGCACGGATGCCCCTGTCCGCTATCAGCCGCGCCAGCCGGCCTAACCCGGTTGCTGCGATGGCACGCCATACCCGATCAACTCGGTGTAGGTCGCCCCGCTAACGTGACGGCCGGCGTGTGTGCCGCTCACGGTGCAGTTGCCCTCGTAGTACGCCGTGCGATAGCCGTACACGGCCCAGCTATCGACCAACTCCTGATCCTTCACCGTCGGGCGCACGATCACGTCGAGTTTCAGGCTCGGCACGCGCACGCGCCATCCCGAGGGGTAGACAGTGTGCGTGGTCGGGCTGCGCCAGTGGCCGAGGGGCGTCATGGTGACATCCTTGATGACGGGGATTTGTCGGGTATCGGGAAGCAGCGCCGAGGCCCCACCGAACGTGCCGTGTACAGTGTTCTGCACGGCCATGTTGATGTCGGTCCCGTCAGAGAGTTGCATCCCCATCCAGTCCCAATCCGTCACCCCGGTCGGGCGCACATCGACCGACGCCCACTTGCCCCATTGGTGATCCATCCAGGCGATGCCATGGACGGGAATGCGCCGGCCACCAATAGTGAGAGTGCCCTGCGTGCGCAGGGACGTGAGCGTGTAGTAATACGTGTACCCGTCGCCCCATGGGATCAAGCCACCGCCAACGAGGAGAGCCGGCCGCGTTGAACGGACGACGAGATCGCTGGACGCGCCAGGCACGGAGCCCTGGACACGATATGTCAGCCTGTGCGGGTCGCCGATCGTGGTAATGCGCGCCTCGCCGGCGTGGGCGTCAAGCGTGCGCGTCGAGAGCCCGGCATCATTCGGTCCCATGAAAGACATCTGTTGATAGAAGCGCCCCGCATGGTCGTCGGTCACGGAAACGTCCGTGTGATAGTCGGTGTCATACGGTGATCCAGGGATGATTTGCTGGATGCCGCCGACTTTGGCAATGGTGGTCTCAAAGCCGTATGTATGCCCCGCGCTGTCGGACAGATGCCCCACGACGTACCACCACTCGCGGTTTTCCCGTGTATGCGCGGCCGCGTCAGCCGGCAGGTGGATGGAGTGATCAAGCCCCCGAGGAAGTACAGGAGCGGAGGGCGTCCCCGTCGGAGAAGGCATGGCGCGCACTCCGGCATAGGAGGGGGTGGTTCGAGCCGATGCCCCACCCGTGCCGACCGTGACCGTGGCGACGAGGGCAAGGCCCGCGCTAATGTGCGTTAAACGAGTGTGCATCGCTACACGATCTCCCCGCTGGGGACGTTACGATACACCCCGACCCGCGTGAGCGACAGGCGCAGCCGATATGTTCTCGTGTGAGAAAAGTCCAGTCGCTGGTGTGACCCCTGTGCCTGCGTCAGCAACAGCCCGTCGCCTTGGCCCTGCGTCCCCTGTTTGTCTAGCCGCTGCAGGAACGGTGTGAGGTCGAAAGGCCCGATAGCGACATGGGGCGGAGATGGGGCTGTCAGGACCACGAGGGGCATGGAAACGGGCGTCGCCCCTCCGGTGACATGGAGATCGCCCTGGACAAGGACGGTGCGACCTGTCCATACGGTGTGATTGTGCTGGAGGCCGCGGGCGACGACCGTAGCCGTGTAGACCGGCTGGGGCGGGGCCGCGTCGCGCGCGCGCGCCACCACCGACGCACCGACGCCCAACGCCACGATGAGAACAAGGGGGGGGAGGAGTTTTACTTTCATACTTCCATGATACCGAACATAACGTGATTTCGGTGTTAGGCTGAGGCTGTCCCCGGCCAGTCGTGGCGCTCCCGCGTGATGGTTCCGCGCCGCGCGAGTATCTCCATGAGCACGGTCGCAGCCTCCCGTCGCCAGCCCGGCCCTTCCCATTGTCGCCTCAGATCGGGATAGAAATCCGGGCCAGCCACGATCGTAACGATCCTGTACCCGTCGCTGACGACGATGCTCTCTTCCAACTCACGCCGGCGTACCACCTCGGCGTCGTCGGCCTCGTCATCCGGCGCTATATGCTCGTCACTGGCCGGAGACAGGGCGTTATTGGGATTGGCGGTGAGCAGCACCGCGGCCTCCTCGATGGACCGTATCGCGTGGACGGGCCATCCCTCACAGAGGGGTAACGAGGCAATATCGTGCAGGACAGCCGCGTTGGCGAAGCGCCAAAGGTGTTCGCGCTCGCCGGCGTACCGGACATAGGCTTGGCTCTTTTTGCGCTCCACTTGCACCACCTCGCCTCTCAACACACAGGAGACACACGAGTGGCAGCGACGAATCAGCCTCATGGCCGGACCTGTCCTGTTGAGGAGCGAGACGACGATGGGCCGATGATCCCCCACAAGGGCCACGCGCGCTTGCTGCCCCCTACTCTGGAAAGCGATCGTCCGTCGCCACCGGGAGTCGCGGGTGCCTTCCAGGTACACCCGTTCGCGGTGCGCGAGAGTATAGGCGGCATGCAGATTACGCAAGATCCACCTTTGCCCCGGCTCAAGTCGCACGTAGAGCGCGTACCGCACCCATGCCAGCAGCGCGCGCAGGGATCCATGCAGCACGAGCCCAAGTGCGAGGACAAGGCTGAGGCCCGCCAGATTATCGAGGGCCGGCATGAGCGTCGTCGGGTTTCCACCCCCCAACGAAATGAGCGTCTGACCAGCTATGAATAGCGGTTGCAGCGCGGTCACACTCCACACCACAAGCACCCATGAGATGAGCCCGCGATCGAGTCGTCGGCTCGGATCGCGCAGGAAACGGACATGCTCGGATACCAAGCGGCCGGCGACGACGAGGAACGATGCGCTGATGCCGAGGTTCATGACCAGCAGGGGCCAGGGAGTGGCGCCGAAGCCGTTATAACAGAGGTGCGCCCATGCGGGTCCGGCGAGTGTGCTGCCAACCCACCACGCTCCATCAGCGACGAGGAGCAGGGCGACGGCGGAGGCAAGCGCGCGGCGCCACCGAGACCAGTCATGTATCGTTTCGGCGGTTACGGCGAAGAACGACAGGAGGGCCACAATGATGATGGACTGGTAGACTAGGCGTGTGAAGCCGGGTACGCCGACCCGTCGATCCACGATGTGCTCGATAACCACGTTAGCCGATAGCGTCCCGAAGAGGACGACGAGCAGATTACCGAGTGCGTTGTAGAGGGCGATGCGTGTCGGACCGTGACGTAGCGGCCAATATGTCGCCAGGCCGCCCACCACGAGCGTTAAGAACATCAGGGGCCACAACATTGGTCTACCAGCCCATCGCATGCTGGAACGTTATGTGGTCCTCATCATACTCGTCGCGGCGCAACGTCCCCCGCGTGTAGGCGATCATAGCGTCGGCGAATTCATTAGCCGCCTGCTCCTGGGGAGCCTTGGGGTCAAATGACACGCTCGTGTCCCCCACCTTGGTTAAGTGACCAAGCACGATATGCCCAATCTCATGCCACTTGACCCACTCCCGACGCCAGCGTTTGCTAAAGGTTAGGCGCCCCTGATTTGTGCGGTAATAGATGACATAATTGTGCTCACCGAGTCGCACGCACCATCCGTCGACGTCGTAGTCCTCCAAGTCGAACGTCTGTATGTCGACGCGTATCCTTTGCTTGGCCGCATACGCCTTGACAAACATTTCAGACCGCACTGAGGGGGGCAGTTTAAGATCCGCCACCGTCTTCAAGGCGACGCCCTCGACGTTCTTAGCCGGGATCATCTCTCTTCCTCGCTACCGGGCTGTACTGGTCATTCGTTACACCACCATGTGGTGACGCATCCTTCTCCCCCTCACGCGACGTCGTTGGAGGGGGGTCCTCCTCCTCACTCTTGCGCGTGAGAGTGCGGGCTTCGTCTAGCATGTGCAGGAAAAGGGCCTTTTCCGCATCACCAACCTGGGAGGCGCTCAGGACCATCGCGTGGATGAGAGGATCGGAGAGGGCGAGACGCAAGGCGCGCTCAGTGTTACTCTCCCCGACGCGCTCGGAGGCTTGCTGCCCCGTGAAGTACCGCACATCGACATCGAACGCATCGGCGAGTGCCTGCACGCGATCGGCCGGCGGATTAGCCACACCGCCCTTGCGCAACAGGCTGATATAAGCCGTGGTGAGTTTCCCCCCTGACCTCTCGCTAATCTCGCGCAACGAATACTCGCGCCCCGACGGGTGGCGATGCGTGTCGAAGAGGTGGTTGAGGAGCCCGGCGAAGCGAGCGCCTATGCGATCACCTCCACTAGCCATTTGACACCTTTACTCGGATTTGTTAGAAGTATACACATCGGCGCATCACAATGCTATGATGATCATGGAAGTGTGAAAGCCGATTCGGGCTACTATTATCTTCCTTCGAGAGGAAGCTCTATGTACCGTATAACATGCCCGGTTAACATTAGCAACCAAACAGGAGGGGGAGGAGATAGCGATAGAACGTTTGACCGAGGAGCGTGCGTACGACTTGGCGCGCCGCATCACGCGCACGCCAGGATATAGCGTCCTTGAGGTGCGCCGGGCTTGGTCCGCGCTGTGGGCCTGGCACGTCGAGGTACACGAGCACCGCACGGGCGAGCGCCTGCTGCTCCTCAACGAAGATCAGTTCGACGCCCGCCTTCGTGCGGGGGAGGATATCACCGTCGCGCCCGCGTCCGTCCCATTCCACTAGTGCGGCCGCGTGCGCCCATGTCATCCCCGATCTTTGATCGGGGCACAAACCATTCCACTGGGAGGACACCCCGATGCATCCAACTCTCGCGGCCATCACCCTGGCCCTCACGATCGTTCACCTTGCCCCGTTGCACCTCGCGGCCTTCACCCCCGTCATCGCCGCCGGTACCAATCCGTTCGCCAATCTCGCCACGGCGCTGCTCGACATCGCCGACACGTTCAAGGTTCCCCTCGCCGTCCTCGCCTTCATGCTCGCGGGCGGCGCGCAGGCCCTCCATAGCCCCCGCGCGACGAGCATGTGGATCAACGCCATCATAGCCTCGGCCTTCCTGTTCGGGGCCAAGGGCATGGCGGACTACCTCCAGGCCAACGTCAAGTAGGCGCGCGCCCGCGACGGCACGCCGCGTGGGGAGGGGCCTGAGCGCCCGTTCCCGCGTCGCTGTCTGCCCCATCACGAAGCAAGGAGACTACAACTATGGCCCATCACTATCAGACACCCACGCCCGTCGATCGCGCGGCCCCGTCGTGCGTCCACTCGGACGCCGAGGCCCGCGCGATGCGCGCGGCCCTCTGGGCGCGGCTCGTCGCGCTCCACCGCCCGCTGCTGGGCGTGACCGTGACCTATCTCGGCTACGGCGCGCTCGGGCTCCTACTCGTCGTCGGGCTCGGCGACCACGACCTCGCGCTGATGTACGTCGGTGCGGCCTTCACCCTGTACGGCGGGGGATTGGGCAAGACGATCAAAGCGCACACCGAGGCGCCGGCCGGGCGCGCGCTCCGAAGAGAGGGGGAGGCGGCCCATGGCGCGTAACCATCGCACGGCGCTCTACCTCAACGATCCCATCAAGTGGATCGCCGGCGTGCTCTCGATCCGGCAAGTGGTCAGCCTCGGCGCCGTCGGCCTCCTGGCCTACGGGCTCGTCAAGATCACCGGCCACCTGCCCTACGACAAGTCCACCGCCGGCCAACTCCACCTGATGCTGGTGATCTGCGTCCCCGGCCTGCTCGCGTTCCTGGCGTGGAGCCTGCTGGACAAGGGTGCGGTCGAGCCCTACCCCAAGCAACTCGCCGGCTACCTGCTGCGCACGGCGGCAGACCTGCCCCTGCGCCTGACCCTGGCCGCGCGCGCGACGGTCGCGCGGGCCATGGACACGGCACGGCGGACGCGCGCACGGCACGACGCGGCCCGCGCCGCACGGATCACACGCCCCCCGCGGACGCCACGCACCGTGACGCGCCTCTGCCTCCCCACATCCCTGCGCGCCTTGATACGCGCGCGCCACGACGCGATCGGGTGGCTAGCGTTCGCGTTACCCGCACGCCTCCAGGGCCGGCGACGCCTCCCGACCAGGCCAAACCGCCGACGCGATAAGGCGGCCGGCGCCAGATCGCGCACCATTGGGCGGGCGCGCCGGCCCGCGCGTCCCCCCCGTCGCTATACCATGGCCTATGGGGACCGCGCCGCTCGCCGGCGCCAGCGACGCCGGCGACGCGCCCCTGCCGTGCGGGAGGCGTCATGATCCGACGACGACAACGTGCGCAGTCCGCGCCCACAGACGCGACGCCGATGTATCAGCGCGGGAAGCTCACCATCGCGGACGACGGCACGGCCACCCAACCGGGCGCCGGCCCGCGCGCCTGGCTTGACCTGCCCGAAGGTGTCATGCTTTTCACCATGTCGGGGGAGGCGCAGGACCTCTTTACCGCCGCCTTCGCCTCCGTCGTGACGCTCCCGCCCGGCTACAAACTCCAGCTCGTCGTGCTCTCGACGCCGGCCACCGCCGAGGCCGCCGTCGCCGAGGCGTTCGCTGACCTGCGCCCGCCCACCGCGGCCCTTGCCGACCTCAAGGAGCGGCTCAAGGCGGGCTGGACGGCCTACCTGGGCGAGCGGTTCGTGCCGCGCCATCGCTTCCTGGCAGTCGTCACCGGGCCGCTGCGCGCGCGCCGTGACACCTCGCTCAACCTCGTGGTTGATGAGGTGCAGCGCGGGCTCCACCGCATGGGCGTCCATGCCCAGCGCCTCGGCGGCGCGGACGTCCGCGTGCTGCTCGACGCCTACCCCGACGCGCGGCCCCGGCCTCCCGAGTCGCTGGAGGACGTGCACGGGATCGACCCCCACGGCCGCGCCTGGTGGGCGTGCTCATTCTACCTGCTCGTCCCGCCCCGGACCACCAATCCCGGCTTTCTGGCCCCGGTGCTCGCCTTTCCCGCCCCGCTGCGCCTTGCCATCCACGTCACCGGCCTGGATCAGGACAAGGAGCGCAAGCTGACCAAAAAGCGCAACCGCAACCTCGGCGATGTCGTCGTGGGCGCCGGCGTGCGCGGGCGCGAGGCCGACGTGGACGCCGAGGACGCCAAGAACGAGGCACGCGGCCAGGCCCGCCGCATGCGCGCCGCCGGCGCCGCGATCGTTAAGTGCGGCGTCTACGTGACGGTGTTCGCCCCCGACCGGGACAGCGTGCGCCGGCGCGCCGATGCCCTGTGGGGCCAGCTGACCAGCAGCGGTGGGCTCGATGCCAGGGCCGCGCGCGCCCGCGGCCACCAGCGCCCGCTCGCTGAGGCGACCAAGCCGCTCGGGCTCGACCCGGCCCGCTCCACCTACCGGATGGAGACCGAGACGTTAGCCAACGCCTGGCCCTGCATCGTCCACCAGCCCGGCCACCCCGACGGCGTACCTATCGCGGTCAGCGCCATCGACAACGCCCTCGTGCGCCTGAACATCCGCCACCGGTCGATGAAGAACCGCCTGATCTCCACCTTCGGCGGCTCGGGGCAGGGCAAGACCTTCTTCGTGCAGATGCTCATGCTCTGGTTCATGCTGTGGGACGCCTGGGCCACCGCGATCGACACCGTGGGCGGCTACGAGGCCCTCGCTGGTATCTCTGATGGCGCGACAATCCGCCTGGGCGGCCCCGGCACCACCGCCATCAACATCTGGGACGGCCCGCGCGCCACCCCCGAGGAACTGGCCGCGCGCACGCGCTTCGTCGTACGCGCCCACGAGGTACTGCTGTCCGCGGCCGGCCGACCGCTCGATGACCTCGCCCGCGCCGCCATCGGGGAGGGCGTGCGCGCCGTCTACGCCGGCGTGCGCGCCACCGACGCCGACCACCACGCGACGACCGATACCCCGTTAGAGCGCGATCTCGTCGCTTGGCTGGAGGGGCAGGCCAAAGCGCAGGAGGACTACGAGGACCGGCGCCTCTACAAGACGCTGGCCGCGCGGTTAGCCTCCTACGTGCGCGACGGCGAGCACGCCGCCCTGGTGGACCGACCGACCAGCTTTAAGATCGACGCCCCCCTGCTGGGCATCCAGATCGACCGCAAGGACCTCGGCGGCGACACCCCGATCTACGCCTTCGTCATGTTCGCGCTGACCGACCTGGTGGACCGGCGCCATTGTCTGGCCAAGGAGTGGTTCGCGCGCATGGGACGCGGGACGGTGCTCCACTTCCTGGCCTGGGATGAAGGCTGGGCGCTCCTGAAGCACCAGGCGGGCCAGGAGTGGGTGAGCGGCACGGGGCTGACCGGGCGGCACGACGCCGTGATCGCGGACTTCATCAGTCAGAAGATTTCGCACCTGGCCAAGGGCGCGGCGGCCGACTTCTTCGACCAGGCCAGCCTCCATTTCGTCCTGAACATGCACGACACCAATGACGAGTCGGGGGTAGACCCGCGCAAGTGGGTGGCGGGCAAGCTGGGTCTGACCGAGGCCGAGTCCGCGCGCCTGGCCGTGCTCAAGGGCGAGGAGGGTAAGCACTCGCAGATGCTCATGATCCGCACCAGTAAGTACGGGCCGCCGGCGCGCGGCGTGGTCAACGTCCCAGCCACCATCAAAGAGATTTACTGGCTGTTTGCCAGCGATCCCGACGACAAGGAGGTGCGTGGGCGCATGGTCCGCGCCGTGGCGCGCGACCCGGAGCGGCCGACCGGCGACGAGGTGTGGCGGGCCGTCTGCCTGCTCGCCGCGGGCAAAACCCCCGAGGAGATGGAGGCGACAGGGGTAGTCCGCGCGGGTGTCGACGCTTTCAACGTCGCCCACGACACAGCGGCCATCAGAGCCGAGAGAGAGGGGACGACATGGGCCGCCGCGCGCTAAGGGCCGTCTCTGTGCGGGACGCGACGCCACCTCTCGCACTAAGGAGTATCGACATGGATCACATCACGACGGGGGATCGGCGCGACGCCGGGACCATCCGGCTGCTGACGGACGTGGGACGGACCGTGCGGCGCCTGGCGGCCCTGCTCTGGTTCGCGCTACTCTACCTCGTCGCGCCGGCCGCCCTTTTCGCATGGGGACGGGCGACGGGCGCATCCGGCGCGACAGGCCGGAGCACAACAAGCGGGAGGCGCTTCCCAGCCCACGTCGCGGCACGCTGGGCCGTCACCTGGGTCGCCTCCCTCGCGCTATTCATCGCGGTGCGCACCATCAGGCGCGCCCCATTCGTCGGCCTGCTCCATTGGGTGGCCACCCTCACCGATGCCTTGCCGGCGCACCCGACGTTTGCGCAAACGCTCGCGGCGCTACCCATCACCGTCGCGCTGATGCTGCTCCCCCTCGTCGTGCTCGCCGTCCTCGCGGGGCCGGTGCTCATCCCGCTGATCGCGGCGGGGCACATCGTCGTATCCTGGCGACGGGGAGGCGCGCAATGAAACGTCCCCTGTGCCGGCTGATCGTCGCCCTGGTCGCGCTCGTTCTGCTCGCCCTTGGCATGGGTATGGGCGGGGGAATCATCCACGCGGCCTCGGCTCCCACGCCCACGGAGACGCCCTTGGCGACACAGACACCGTACCCCACGCAGACGCCGGCGGCCACGTACACCCCGTACCCGTCGCCCACGGTGACGCACCACCCCACACTCGCGCTCTCGGCGAACCAGGGGATGCCCGACACCACCCTCGTCGTCGTCGGCTCCGACTTTCCCGATGGAGCGGTCACGCTGTATTGGGATGGGGCCGATCTGGCGCGGGGCACGAGCGACACCGGCTACCTGCACATCGACACCAAGGTCCCGGCCACGGCGTCCCTGGGGCCGCACGAGGTGCGCGCCATCGGCCCCAACCGCACCTCATCTAGCGCGTTCTTCACCGTCGCGCAGACCCTCCATCCCAAGGTCACGACCACACTCACGCACGCGCTGGCCGAGAAGGGCACGGTGATCACGGTGAATGTGTCCGGTTTCGCGCCCACCCAGAGGCTCACGCTGTCGTGGGATAAGGTCGGCGGGACGGCGCTGGGCGCGCACGTCGCCGACGACAACGGGGAGACCAGCTTCGACGTCGTGCTGGGCGTCGATCCGACCCCCGGCGTCGGCACGCACCGCCTCTACGCGGCGGGCACGCATCCGACGCTGTCGGCCTCCGCGTCCTTCACCGTGGACCCGCCCCCGCCTCCCTGCGGCGGGTGGAGCATCACCCTGCCTACCGGTCTCACCACCAGCAAGACGTTCTGCATCGACCCCAAAGCCTGGGTCGGCGACTGGCTCAAGACCACGGCCACGGCCGGGGCCGCTAAGGTCGGCGCGCAGGTGTCCACGGGCCTGACCGAGCAGCAGGACTACACGCAGATCCCCGCGTTGATGGCTGTGTTCGGCACGGTGCAGGACCTCGCGCGCGACCTGTTCGTGGTGCTCTTCCTCGCCGGCGCGATGACCTGGTACTTTCGCAGCTTGGGCCTGGGCTCACCCGGCGACGCGGCCGCGCAGATGGTCGAGGGTGGGCTGGGCCTTGCCTTCGTAGTGGAACTGCCCCGGCTCATGAGCCTCTACATCACGGCGGTCAACGGGGCGTCCGGCATGATCCTCGGCAACGCCGGCAAGCAGGGTGCCGACATCATTGGGACCATGGCCGGGGGGCTCATCAACGGTGACCTACTCAAGAACTTCCTCGATGCCCCGACGATCCTGGGCGCGATCGTGCTCTTCGTCGTCGGCTTCTTCGTGCTGTTGATCCTCGTCGCCATCACGCGGACCATCGGGACCATCTTCGGCGCGGCGATCTTCCTGGCCGCGCCCGTGGCCGTCGTGTGCATGGTGACGCCGCTCACGCGCTCGGTGGCGTCGGCGTGGGTGCGGCTGTGGTTTAGCATCACGCTGTGGGGCGTGTCCTACGCCATCGCCCTGGTGGCCGACGCGGCGATGCTGGACTACTTCGCGCACAAAGGGATGCTCGACGGCGGCATCCAGTCGCTGACCGTTTCCATCGCCGCCGCCCTCATGCTCTACGGGGCGCCCAAGCTCGGTGACGCGCTGCTGGGGGGCGGGGCCTCACGCGCGCTCGGGATCGGTCATGTGCCCATGCTATCAACCGCCATCAACATGGCGACGGGTGCCGCCATCGGCGGCATAGCGGGCGGGGCGGTCGCCGCCGCGCGCGCCACCCCCTCGGCCGCAGGCGAATCGGCTGGTGGCGCGACTCCCGGCGCCCCTACGGTGACGGAACTCTCCCCCGCCCTCCCCGCGCTGACCTCGGGCGGCTCGGTGATTGAGGGCGAGTGGGGCCTGTTAGAAAGCGCGGGGGTGTAGCATGGCGCGCATCCCACGACTAGCGCGGACGACGGGTCACGTCATGGGCCGCATCCTCGCCGTCGCCCTCTTCCCGCGCTCCGTGCGGGCGGCGGCGGGGCCGGCCCTTGCCGCAGTCCTCTCCCCGCTCGTCCGCTGGATCGTGCGGGTGATCGTTGTTGTCGTGATCGTGGGGACGATCCTGGCCGTGCGCGGTCACAGCAATCCCCTGGCCGGTGCGACGCGCGAGGGTGTGCTGCTGCTCGGTGCCCTGCTCATCTTGACCCTCTCGGGGGCGCTCGCGCCCCAGGGCCGGCTCTTGCTGCGCTATATCCAAAAGGAGGGCCAACGCCGCGATGGGACGCGGCTAGGCTGGATCTTCCAGACCATCGCACAGGGCGTGGAGTCCGTGCGGGCACAGCGAGAGAAGGACAAGGAGAGGAAGCATGAGCAATAACCAGGGCCAGGGCCAGGGGCAGAATCAAGGGCAGACGCGGCGGGCGCCGGTGTCGGTGATCGCCCAAACCCAGCAGCGATGGGAGTACCACCAGGAGGACGAGTGCTCGACGGCCCGACTCAACGAACTCGGGGGGGACGGCTGGAGGCTCGTCGGGCCGCCTGTCATCGCCCGGATGAACCTCGGGACGAGCGGCAAGCTCATGTACGTCTTCGAGCGTCCCGTCAAGTAAGGAGTATTGCCCCATGGAATTAGTCGTATTCGCGCTACTGGGAGGGTTGCCCCTGCTGGCACTCGCTCTCGCGGGGAGCTACCGCTTGGGCCGTCACCGACGGCGCTGGGAGGTCGTCGCGGAACTGATGGACGACGACGCCTTCGTGCGCAACATGGGCGCGCTGGATCGTGCCCGCGATCAGATCAAGGAGATGAACACCCGCTACGCCACCTGGGAGCGTTCTCGGACGGCGCGGGGCACGCCGGGACTGGCCGGCCATGTATCCGTCGACGGACAAGACTAGAGGGACGAAAGGACGAGGGGACGTATGGCAATCGATACACAGCCACAGCCGGAAGCGAAACAATCCATCAAGGTGTACTTGCAGTCGGAAACGAAGCAGGCGCTCAAGGAGTACGCGGAGCGCACCAAGGCCGAGTCAATGTCGGCGGCAGCGGACGAGTTGATCCGGGCCGGCGTGACGGCCGCCTCGGCGCAGAGCATGGGCGAGTTGGCGGCGCCGGCCATCGTGGACGCGCTCGGCCAGCGCGTCGCGGACGAACTCAAGGCCGCGACGCAGCCGCTCCACGACGAGATCGTGGCCCTGCGCGCCGCGGTGACGGCGGCCCACGACGCGGTGAAGGCGGGCCACAAGGAGGCCGCGCTGGCGCACCTGGAAATCTTCGCCTACTTCAGCCAGGACTATGGCTTAGAGGAGGCGGAGCGCATCGAGGGCGTCGCCGCACAGGGGGCCGAGCGTGCCGTCGTGCGCGGCGAGGTCGCGCGCCTGGACCTGCGCGTACCTGAGGGGCAGGTAGCCTGATGGCGCACACGCACGTCGCGTGGCGTTACGAGCCCGACGGCCCGTGGGCCGCGCAAAAGATCGAGGATCAGGTGGATCACCTCAAGGGCAGCTTCCGCCCCGACGAGGCGCACGAGGCGCGGACGCTGTTCGGGCCTGACGGCGAGATTGCCGACCGCGCGACGGCGCGCGCTATCCTCACCGCCGCGATTGGCCCGCGCGTGACGTTCCATCGGGTGATCCTGTCCCCCGCGCCGCGCTGGGGTCTGGTTCGGCTCATCGACCTGCGCGCCTGGACGCGCGCGATTCTGATGGACCTGGGCCACGAGCTGCAGCAGCGCCTCGCTTGGGTCGCGGCCGTGCACACCAACACGGACACGCCGCACGCCCACGTCCTGATCGGGGGGGTCGCCGTGCGCACCCAATGGCCGGGCAACGGGACGATCGTGGGCGTCGAACTGCGCCGGCGGCACTGGTGCCCCGACGGTTTCTTAGAGGCGCGCGGGGACGTGCGCGCGGCCGAGATCCGGGCGCGCAACGGCGACGGGACCGCAGCCTGACAACGAGAAACGGGAGAGGAGATGACCCGATGAACACACCCGTCGCACGCCCACACATTGCCCTGCGCCTGGGGCGCGGAGCTGGCCGACTTGCGCGCCGCGCGCCCCAGCTTGCCCACTCGGGCGTCCGTGCCACAGTCCGTACGGGACGGCTGTTGCTCGCCCGCGCGCTCTGGCTGCTGCGCGGGTGGGCCGGCCTCATTGCCGGCCTGCTCGTCGCCGTGGCCCTCGGACCATACAACAGGTGGCGCTGGATTGCCGCTCAGGCCACGGTCGCTTATTGGCACGTCGCCGCCGCCGTCACGCTCGCCTATCAGACCGCCTACGCCGCCGTGGCGTGGCCGGCCGCCGACGGGCTCCAGGCCCTCCACGACTTGCGCGCCTGGCACTATAAGGGTCCAGTGCCCACGTTCCACCTCGCCTCATGGGGATTCTGGATGAGGAACGGCGGGGCCTGGCGCTATGCCATGCTGCAACGCCCGCGCGCGGCGAGCGTGCGCGCCCTGATGCCGCTGGAGATGGACGGGAGCGGCGTCCTGCTGGCGTTGCTCACGATCCTCTTCGTCGTGCTACGGGCGCGCGCCCGCGCCGGCCAGCTCACACCCTCGACGGTCCACGGCGACGCGCGCCTGGCGACCTGGCGTGAGATAATGGCCTTCCGCCCCAAGGCGGGGGACCCTTGCGTGTTCCTGGGCCTGGCGCGGCGCCGGTTCGCGCGGGCCGCCGTCGCACTCGTCGGCGAGCAGCAGTACGTCAACACCCTACTCGTGGGCAAGATGGGCTCGGGCAAGTCGGTCCTCATCAAGGGCAACCTGCTCCGCGAGGACGGCAGCCGCTCCGTCGTCGCCATCGACCCCAAGGGCGAGCTGTTCGCGGACACTGCCGGCGCGCTCGCCCGGCGCCACGACGTGTACCGCCTCGACTTCCGCGACGCGGCGCGCTCCTGTGGCTGGAACCCCCTGGCCATCTGCCAGGAGTATCTCTCGGCCCGGCAGTTCGCGGACGTCTGGATCGCCAACACCGGGCAGGACGTGAAGACCCCCTATTGGGCCAACACAGCGGCCTTGCTCATCACCGCGTCGGTGCTGCACCTCAACGCCGTCGCCGCCCAAAAGGGGACGGTGGCAACACTGCCCGAATTGGCCGACTTCCTGACACAGACCGACATCGACAAGATCGAGGAGACCCTGAAGAAGAGCCCCGGCCCCAAGGCGTGCGAGATCGCGGGCCAGTACCTGCACAACGTGTCGGGGAACGCCATGCTGCGCGCCTCGATCAGTTCGGAGTTCCACCCGCGCTTCGCCCTGCTCAACGCCGAGAGTGTGCGCGGTGTCACGGGGCGCGACGACATACGCCCCGCCGCGCTCGTGGACACGACGCGCCGGCCGACAGCGCTCTACATCGCCTTGCCACCCGGCCGCGACGGGCTCTTTAAGCCGCTCACGGCGGTCCTGTTCACCCAATTCTTCACGACGCTGCTGGACATCGCCAGCATGTCGCCCGGCTCGCACCTCCCGCGCCCAGTCATGTTGAGTCTGGATGAGTTGGGGACGGTGGGCGACATCCCCGGCCTCGCCGGCATGCTGAACGTTACGCGGCAGCCGCGGATCGCCGCGCTTGGAGCCGTGCAGGTCATTGCCCAGTTCCGTGACACCTACGGCGACGGGGCCGAGGCGCTCTTGGCCGCCTTCGCGACGCAGATCGCGCTCAAGGTCAACGACAAGGATGCGGAGTATTTCAGCAAGGAGTGCGGGCAAACGACGGTGCTCCAACGCAACGCGAGTGCACAGAAGGATTACGGGCGCGGCCGGCCGGATCGTACCGCCGCCGCGATGACCGAGGTGCCGCGCCGGCTCCTCCTGCCCGATCAGATACAGCGCATGAGGAAGCGCGAGATGTTGGTGCTCACCACCGACATGCACCCCTTTAAGCTGCGGCAACAGCAGTGGTGGCGCGTCACAGCCCTACGCCGGCTCGGCAAGCTCCCCACGCCGGGGCCAGTTCCACAGGTGCCCACGCCGCCGACACCCACACCCACGACGGTCGGGGCCGGGATCGCAGCCCTAACCGCGCCGCCGCAAGCCGCCATGGCTACAGTCCCGGCAGCCTCCGTCACGTCGCCGACGCCTGCGGCACTGCCCGCTCCGAGCACACCTAACTCCGCGAGCGCGCCGTCGGCCGGTTCGACCAAGCGCGTGAAACAGCGCAAGTCCCTCGACTGGACAGTACTACCGTGATGCCTTCCCCTAGCCAACGTCGTCGCGATTGTGGTACTATAGCGTCAATTGACGAAAAGGTTACGTCAATTGACGCTATAGGCCGAGGGACGAAAAGTGGCAGGACCCGCCGCGCGCGAGTGGTCGCGCTTAACGATCCGCATAGAGACGAAGACCTATCGAGAGTTGGAACGTTTCTGCGCCCAACTTGGCGACAAGGATTTGACACCGGCCATGCTGGTGCGCGTGGGGATCGAGTATACAATGCAGCATCCCGAGGCCGTCTTGGAGGCAATCGAGGAGACACGCGCCCATCAGCGCGATGTATTACGGCGGTTGGCCAAGATCGGAAAACGGGGATCAACCCAGGAGAAGGGGGGCGACACGCCGCCGATGGCTCAATCGGCGTAGTACCGATCCTCACCACCATGCCGTCGGAGCGACGGCCCATAAATGACGAAGAGCACGGACCCCTAGTTGCTTGGCGGCGGTTAGGGTACGTGCTCCACGAAAGGCTTGTACGCCATGATTGTACTCTCATGCGCGCAGGGCGTCAATACCCCGCGCGTCCTATCCGTCGTCGCGCGCGTCTATAACGACCGCTACAACCCCGAGATCGCCGTCACGCCCGACGCTATCCTCGGCCCGAGTCGCACGGCCGACGTTGCCCAGGCCCGGCATGTGTGCGTCTACGTGCTCATGGAGGACTACGGCCTCACCTGCACGGCTGCGGCTACGGTCCTTGGCGGCCGCGATCACTCGACGGCTATCAACAGCCGGGCGCGGATCGCCGCCGCCCTCTCCAGCGACGCCCGGCTCGCCCGGCTCATTGAGGGCGTGCGCGCGGAGTTGGTGGGGCGGACGGAGGCGCGGGCGCGGCACTGTGAGCGGCGCTGGCGGGACGCCTTCGCCGAGGCCCGGCCGCGCGAATTGGCCGAGTATCGCTACTGGCGACTGCGCGCCCTGCGGGCGGGGGGCGCCCGGTGAGCGCGCGCACGACAGGCGCGACAGCAAGAGTGGAGCGGCCCACCGCCCCGGTCCCGCGCGACGGATGGGTGCAGGTCGCCAACGCCTTCATCGACGCGGCCCCGCTCGACAACGAGCGCCTGGCGCACGTCATCCTGATGAGCTACGCCTGGGACGAGGAGGCGTGCCACCCCTATCAGGAGGAGTTGGCCGCGCGGCTGGGGGTCTCGGTGCGCACGATCAAGCGGCGCGTCGGCGAGTTGCGCGCGGCGGCGCTGGTCACGGTGGAGCGCGGCGGGGGGCAGGACCACCCCAACGTCTACCATCTCCACGTCCGGCCCGTGCGCGACGACGACGACGTGCGCTTCGCCACGATCCTGCACCGCGCCCTGGACGACGCGACGCTCTCGCAGGGAGCCAGGCGGGCGTACATCGTCCTGTGCCGCCGCGCGGGGGGCAATGGATGGTGCCCGTGCAGCCATGCGGCGCTGGGGGCGGCGATCGGGGTCAAGCCGCGCGTGGTGTACGACTACGTGCGCGAGTTGGTTGACGCCGGCTACCTGCGCCTCACCGAGCGGCCCGGCCGGAGCAACCGCTATACCGTCGAGACGCCCGCGCGGCGCAAACGGTCGGCGGGCCAGGGGTCTATCCCCCCGCTCGCCACCGTCCCCTCCCCGCTGCCCGAGGCGGCCGCCGCGGACACCCGGTGGCGGGCGCTCTACGTCGAGCTGATGCGCGTGGAGCCGACGAAGCGCCTGGGGCGACGGGTGCGGACGCTGCTCGCCGACGTGGGCGAGGCCACGGTGCTCGAGGCGATCGAGGGCGCGGCCGAGTTCGCGGCGCGCATCCACGCCCGCACACTGACCATTCGCATGATCCGGGTCGAGGTGGGCAAGATCCGGGGCGAGGAGGGGCTGCCGGCGCTGGACGCGCGGCCCGCCGTCGAGATGGTGGAGATCGCGCCGCCGCCGCTGGACATGGAGCCAGCCTGGCGCGACACGCTCGGCGAGCTGCGCGGCGAGATGACACCGGAGAACTACAAGCGGTGGTTGGAGTCTACGACGGTCGAGGGCTTCGACGGTGAACTGCTGCGCGTCGGCGTGCGCGACAGCTTCACGCAGCAGTGGTTAGACAAGCGCTTGCGCGGGGCCATCGAGCGCGCCATGGCACGAGCGGTGCCGGGGGTCCGCGTCGCGTTCGAGGTGTGGAACGCAGATGGGGAGGCTGCGGCCGTGGATAAGGCGCGGCGCGCACCACCGCCGTCGACGTCGGCGCGGGCCTCGCCGGCCGCTGGCGAGCGCCTGACCATCGAACGCTGTGCCCACTGCCACTATGCGCCCTGCCGCTGCCCGCGCAGGGAACGGCGCGCGCGGGAGCGCGCGAGCCACACACAGAAAGGGGAGAAGGCGCCATGACCAACAAACCGTTGGTCCCGGAACTTAGCGTGTCCGATTTTGCCGTTAGTCTCCGGTTCTATACCGTCGTGCTCGGATTCCGCATCGAGTACCAACGGCCCGAGGACCGATTCGCCTACCTGTCCTACCAGGGGAGCCAGCTGATGATCGAGCAGGCGCACGGGGCGTGGGAGACAGGTCCGCTGGAGCACCCCTATGGGCGCGGCGTCAATTTCGAGATCGGCGTCGATCAGATCGCCCCCTTGGTCGAGGCGCTGCGCGCGGACGGATACCCGCTCATGGTTGAGCCGCACGAGCGCTGGTATCGCCGGGATGACCGGGCGGTTGGGCAACGGCAGTTCCTCGTGATGGACCCCGATGGCTACCTGTTGCGTTTTGCCCAAAGTCTCGGGACTACACCTTTCCTGCCGGATGAGGGCGACGGTGTCGCTCGTAGCGGCCATTCATGAGCGTCGTGGAGGAGACAGCATGACGACAACGGCAGCGGCACCCACGATCGGCGTGCTCGACGTGGACGGCTTACACCTGCCCGACAAACCCCTCGTGCCGATCCGGGGCGCGATCCGGCACATCGGGGACCTCTATAACGGCGCGCGGCGGCACGGCCTGGCCCAACTGTGGGTGACGGCGGCGTGGGCGCGCGCGGCGGGGCTGCCGGAGCCGGCCACGGTGGTTAAGGCAGCGAGCGGCACGCCCCGGCACCTGCGCCACCCCTTCGTGTCCGACGCGCTCGACGACCTGCACGCCTTCCCCGAGGGGCTGGCGCCGTGGGTCTCACTCGACAAGAAGGGCGAGGCCGGGGCGGGGCTCGCCGTGGCGTTCCCCGCCTACGACGAGAACGCGACGTGGGGCGAGGGCACGGACGCCGCCACGCTGCTGGCGGCGCTGACCGCGTACGCTGCGGCGGTGGGCACGCCCTACGTGCGTAGCCCTGGCAAGACCGGGACGGACCTGCTGGTGACGTTGGGCCGGCGCGGGGGCCGGCGCGACGCGGTAACGGAGTGGCCGGCGCCGGCGCGGGAGACGACGACGGTGCGCGATACCGTCTGGATGCGCACGCTGGCCCCGGCCGAGCGGGGCCGGGCCTACCTGCACAGCTACGACAAGAACGCGGCGTGGCTGGGGGCCTGCGCCAACGTGGAGCTGGGTCTGGGCGACCTGGAGGAGCGGACGTCCTCCGGCGACGCGGGCGTGGGAGGCGGGGTGCCCTTCGACCCCAAGCTGCCGGGCTACTGGTGCGCGCGCGTCGCCGGCGCGGCCGAGGCGTGGTACTGCACGCCGACCCTCGTGCGGGCCTTAGAGCGGGGCCAGGCCGTCGCGATCAGCCAGGCCCACGTCTGGACGCGGCACAGTCGCGCGCTGGCGTCGTGGTACGCCCGGCTGCGCGACGCGCGGGCGGCGCTCTACGCCGACACGACGCCGGCGGGGCGGTTGGCCCTCGACGTGTTCAAGCTCACCTACGCGGTCACGATCAGCAGCATGGCGGGGCAGTGGCACCGGCGGGACAGCGCGCTCTACCGGCCCGACTGGCGGCACGCCATCCTGGCGCAGGGCGCGGCCAACCTGTCGCGGGCGATCGCGCGCATGGACGCGGCCGGGTGCACGCCCGTCGCCGTCAACATCGACTGCGTGTACATCGTGTCCGACGAGCCCGACGCGGTGGCGGCGTGCCCGCCGACGATCACGCTGGGGACCGGGCTGGGGCACTTCAAGGTCCACGACGCCGGCGTGCCCCTGGCCCCGCTGCTGCCGGCGTTCGGGCTGCGCGACGAGGGGCGCGCGACGCTAGGCGTGGGCATGAAGCGTCTGCTCACCCTCATCCGTGAGACCACGGGCGCCGAGGGCGTCGAGGCCGCCGAGGGGGCCGCAGGGCCGGAGACACAGGCGCCGTCGGACGGGGAGGGGGACTGAGGTGCCGGCCCTGGCAGACCTGCTGACGGAGCGCCTGAGCGCGCTGGTGGCGGCCGAGGTGACGCTGACGCCGGCGGCGGTGCGTTCCGTCGTGGAGACGCTGGGCGGGGGCAGCGGGCGGCGCGAGATCGCGGCGGGCAATCGGCTGCTCGCCGAACAAGTGGGCGTCAACGTGCGCACGGTGCAGCGGTGGCAAAAGGAGCCGGGGGCGGGCGAGGCGCGCGACGTGACGCGGACGCGCACGGAGGGGGTGACGGCGGTGGTGCAGGGGATCGCCAACGCGCAGGGGCGGGCGGTCAACGTCCAGCGGCTGCGCGACGACGGTTTGACGGTGGACTACGCGGAGGGGCCGGTGCGCGTGTCGAACGACAAGGTGGCGCGGGTGCGGCGGATCAGCCAGACGGCCGAGGGCGACAAGGTCCACCTCGACGGGGCGGCGATGGGGGTGGTGCTCGACGCCTGGGCCGACGGCGCGACGGCCGTGGCGCGGGCAGAGGCGGCCGATCTGTTCGGGAGCGCGGTGCTCGACCAGTACGGGATCGCGGCGAGCGCGGAGTTCACCGACATGCGCGCCCTCGACATCAGCTACTGATGACGCCGGTGCTGGACGTCCTGCAAGCGGGCGACAGGGTGGGGGTAACCAAGGCGTTCGGGGACGCGTGGCTCCAAGCGTACGGGATAGACATGGCTGCGGAGGGGACCGACGTGGTGGGGGGGCGCTCACGCTTGGCTAACAACGAGTGATAATTTGAGAGGAAGCGTAAAGACTTTTCATGGAAGCGAAGACCATTCTTACACCTGAGACTTTGACCCTCTTCCTGTATTTCGTGGTACCAGGATTCGTTGCGCTTCAGTTCTATGATGCGCTCGTGCCTGGCGACCGTCGCAATTTTGGGGAGTCAACTATTCAGCTCATCGCGTACAGCTTGTTTGATTACGTCATCTTATCCAGCGCGCTGTTGTACGCGGCTAAAGCGGGGACCCCCTGGTATTTCGCTATTCCTGTGCGGCTCGTCTACTTCGTCGTTGCGCCCTTCGCTATCGTGCTGGCGCTCTACTACCTTCGAGTTTTACGACCCAAATGGTGGAGATTAGTTCTCAAGAGGCTTCATGTCCAAATGCCTAATCCTATCCCTACAGCATGGGATGAGTTTTTCTTGGAAGAGCGGGCCTGCTATATCTTGTTTCATCTAAAGTCAAAGGAGGTCATCGGTGGAGCATTTGGCCAGTCGTCGGCTGCCACGCTCTCTCCAGGATCTCAGCAAATCTATGTTGAACGAATTTGGGTTGTAGACCCGGAGACAAAGGAGTTTATTCAGGAAGAGTCGCGTACGATGGGTGGTATCATCAAGATAGAAGACTGTGACTATATCGAGATGTTTACGGTAGACGACGTCATGCCTGGGAGCGTTGCCCCTCAGGTGGGTGAGAATAAAGCAAAAGCGGTTGCTCCTACGTCGAGCAAGGAGGGCATAGATGACTAGTCGTGATTATGACGAAGTGGCTATTTACACCATTGGACAGGGTCGGAAGAGTGTCGCTTCAGCGAAGGAAGCACCGCTATTCAATAATCCCCCCAAAGGTACGCCCCGGCCGTCGAGCCAACCGGCCCAGGCGTCATCAACTGCTCCGCAGAGCCAAGGTAACAGCCAAGGGGATCAATCATAATGCCGGCAGATGGTAGTGAACTTATTAGCCCCCAGTTTGAAAAGGCGATATGCCGCGAGAGCACCGCTTCCGCGAAAGAAGCGCCACTATTCAATAACCCGCCCAAGGGCAATCCCAGGTCAGGTTCTGCGAATATACCGTTATCTACATCTGCAAATGACGCATCTGTCCAGCAAATTGCTTCTCAACAGCCTGCGCCTCCACAACAGAGTACTCCTCAGACCGATGAGGCGTCACAATCAGTACCTTTCTCGCTAACCGTTCCTCGCATCGTCACTTTGGATGCGGAATGCCAACTGTGATCTCTACGAAGCGGCAGGAACATTACCTATGGCGGCCTGGCTCTCATTCTCGTCGGACAGGACTGCATCCCTGCTCGCTATGTCGTGAATATCGTAGAGGTCGAGGACGATCTGATCGATGGCATTGTCAGTGATCACGGTATCTTGGCTCTACGCCATTCTTGACTCGGCTTTGGCACTTTTCGCTTACACAGCGCATGATACTCCCAGAGATGGCCGTCGTGGGCGGGCGAATGGGCCATAGCGCGGCTCCCGTGGCCGCGTGATGGGGCCGGCCACAGGAATGGCTGGCTGCCCAAGGACACGGATGGCGTATGTGCGCGCGTAGCCCGTCGCGGCGACGAATTCATCGAGGATGTGACACTTCTGTGCCCCCCTCGCCTCGTGGTAGCGCGGGGCGACCTGCCCTAAAAGCTCGCGCTTGGCCTGGAAACTCATGATGGACCTCACTTTTTCTCCCTCCACTGTGCCGGTAGCACGATCGCTTCGGGTTACATTATTCGTGAGGCAACATCTCCCTGAAAGTAAGAGCCTGTGTGTAAAGGTCAGGTGGCGTGCTCCAGGCGCTTGAGCATGACCTGAATCATGGTGATGCGGATCATAGCCTCGCTGCTGGGGGCGTGCTCCTCGTAGTCCTTGCTCAGGCGGCGATAGCGCCCGAACCAGCCGAAGGTGCGCTCCACGATCCAGCGCTTGGGCAGCACGACGAAGCCTTTCTGGTCGTCGCTGC
>JAABUL010000739.1_pt1 | contig 67840 bp, 130 predicted proteins | sample 5559151 | NCBI WGS metagenome assembly JAABUL01 (sample SAMN10711876, study PRJNA513368) | rock metagenome | isolation source: Antarctica rocks | place: Antarctica: Victoria Land, Pudding Butte sud | reverse complement strand
CCTTGCCGCAGTTGCGCGCTGGCGGCCGTGCGCAGCTTGCTTGTTGTCACTGCTGATGGGTACATGAAGAGAAGCATTGGATTCCACTGAAAAATTTGCTCTGCTGCTGCATGTCCTGCACTGGCGATGGCAATCTGTTACTTGGGTGCATGCTTCAGACCGCCGTGCAATATTTCGGCGGTGTTCGATTCAGGTTTTTGGGCGCACATTGATGGCCAGGTCCGCTAATGGAGAGGCCATTTCCTGTTTTGTTGATCCTCAACATACATACTGCACGCGATGGAGGCTGTGCCAGAGCGGGTTGCGCAGCTGCTGACTTCGGATTCTCGAGAGAGAGAGATTACACTGTTCCAGCCTCACTCAGGCTGATCAGCGAAGACTCGCTCTTGCAAACGTCCTCGCGGCTGCTGCCACTGCAGCATACCTCGAAGTGTTCCAGCCAGATGAGCAGCCGCCTGAGCACACGAACTTCCTTGAGCTCGTGGCAGATTGATCTCTCAGGAGGAAGTCGAGCATAGTAGCGACTCGATCGTCTGGGACACCGAAGACTTGGTCTGCAAGCTTGAGGCCTTGGCCGCGCAGCGAGCAATTGCAATCTGAGACAGCTCTGCAAGAACTGGACCTGAGGGCTCGACTCATGGCGGTAGCTCGGCATGAATCCAGGTGATTGCAGACTCACTGCAGCTGTTGCTCACATTTCTCAGCCTGATGATCTAGTGCATCTTCTGTCGTCGTTCGAAGAATTCTGAGCTCCTGTCGTGTCAGTGCTGTGCGTAAAGTTCTTGCAGCGTAAATTCCACGTGCAATATTGTGCACAGATGCTGTACCACCTTCCGCTGGGCGTCTGCAAGTGTCCCGCAGTCGGCGTTGGCGGAAGATGCGCATCTTCCGCCAACACCATGGATGCGCATCTTCCGCCAACACCATGCATGCAACACCATGGCCTCCTGTGAAAGCCGTTGTATTTGCATTCAGAGTCTGGGTGAGGCAGTGTCAGATCTGCCGGCGCTGTGTATCACATATCTAGCTATTGTGTAAGCGCAATGGGAACTGGAGGACTGCCTGTAATTGGCCTCACTTCAACAATGGGGCCCCACATTCAGATCTCGAAAACACTAATCTTGCGATCCAGAATGAAACAGAAGGCGCCTCACTGAGCAGGGTTTTGGGGCCACATGACAACCAGCTGCTCCTCCCTGATGTGAGGGTCACACTTCAGGATTCCATAACCGTCATCTTCCGCACCCGTCATCTGCGCAGGTTCTGCACAATACAACAGCAAAATCATCAGCATGAGCCATGTAAGGGGCACAGCAGGACGCTAGCGACATTAGAGCCAAGGCAGTATAACAACCACACCTGCAAATTGTAGCCGTCGAAGCTCCGGCCTGAGAGCCGGCCATCCCAATACATCGGGCACGCATGAAGTTGTGCTCGGTTGTCGTTTTCGGCGGCCCCGCCCGACAGAGCGGCGTCATGTCACACCGGCCCGCGGCTTCAGCAGGTGCAGGTGGTGCCGCCGCCTGCCGTACGCCGGCCAGGGGGACCGCCACCTCAGGCGCACCCGCGCAGGGTGCGCCGCTGCACTGCCGTTCTGGCGCGGCAGGCTGCAAGCCTGCTCCTGCTCGCTGCCTGCCTCGGCAAACGATGTGGCAGGGCTTTGCTGGCGGCCGCCGGCACCAGTGCTGGGCTGCCCCTGCGGCTCCACCTGCTGCGCCGCCTGCTGCTGATGCCGCTGCTGCGGGCGCAGCTGCGGCAGGCGGGCGGCCCACAGCGACGGCCAGAAGCCGGAGGCATAGGGCGCGGCAAAGCCGGCCGTGCTGTCGAGGTTGTCGGGCGGGTGGAACCAGTAGCTGAAGGCCATGTGACCCTGCCCGCCCGCGCTGAAGGATGTCACCTGTTTGCGCATGAATAGAGCTGATCGATGCACGGTCGAAGCTTTCCCGACGCCAGCTCAGGAACATGTAGGCACATCAGAAGGTCAAGAGTGCGTCCGAGCAGTGCGCGAGCACAGACACCAGCAGCTCAGATGCCGTGACGTAGTGACATTTCGATTCTTGTTCATGTTACACATGATGTTCACCTCGTGGAACCAGCCAGCAGGCAGGTACAGCGCCTGGCCGGCGTGGATGTCCACCTCAACGGCTGCCCTGCGCCCCTGCACACCACTGATAGAGTATCAGCACCTGCACCTGTAAAATGGCAGCAACAGGGGTTCTGCACAGCGTGAGCATGGCCACTGGGATGCCTTGCAGCAGCGGCCTGCCCACCGGGAACTTGGGAAACTTCCGCCGAATCGCCTCGTCTGACATGGCGGCCAGATCGACGCGGCTAAAGCTGTCCGGTTCATGGCTGGTTGTTTCTGTGTCGAGCGCACCAACATTGTCAGCGTCACAGCTTGTGACAGGAACAGCGGAGAGAGTTTGGGGTTGCAATACTTGATTACTGCAAGCTCCGTGACGAAACGAAAATGCGAGCAGCCCACCTCTCCTCTGCTGCAGCGGTGGTGCACAGCGCTCATCCCCAGCCGAATCTGCAGGTCACTCATTCTTGGTGTGTCAGCCGATCAGATGACAGCTAGCACCGACCCTGCAATCCCTGCAGAAGGTTGTAAACCGAAGATGCTGTCAAGCTCATTGGCGCCGACACCCTCTGCTCATCTTGAAAGCCGCACCGTCGCTGTCGTCAAAGTCGTCCATGCCGCCCATCTCCAGATCCAGCGCGCTGTCCAGCACATCATCCAGCCGCGCTTCGGCTGCCTCGAGCTGTGCGTCGGCGCCCTGCAATATGCGTTGCAGGGCGCTAGGTCCCGCGCGATGCAATTCTGAGCTCATGCTTCCAGACAAATCGGCAAAGGCTCGCCCTTGCACACAGCTTTCCCTGCTGAGGAGGCTCTGTGAGATTCGCAAGGCGCCGGGCATTGCTCAAAGCCTTACCTTCTCGCCGCGCTGCACAGCGGCCTGAGCTGCAGCGACCGCCGCCTCGGCTGCGCATCGGGCGCGCCACTCTGCCACCTCCTCCGCGCCGCTTCCGTCCGCGTCGACCTCGCCCTATTTGCAGCAGGTGCAGATGGTGGGTTTCGGGAGGAAGGTGAGAGGGGATGGCAGTGCCGCAGGAGTGCAGAACACGTTCACAACATGCGCATGCTTGATGGCTCACCGCAAAGAAACCTTTTGCCAGCTGCTTGCCCCGGTCTGATTGAACACATGAGCACATGCCGGATGCTCGCCTGGCCGGCGTAGACGATGCGGCCATTGGGGTGGACCTTGGCGATGCGGCCGTGGGTGTACATGTCCTTTGCCCGCTCTGGCGGGTACAGCCGGAAGCGCTTGCGCCCGCGCAGGAGCAGGTACAGATTGTCGTGTATGTCATGGTGCAGCCCGCTCGATGCGCCTGAACAGATTGAGCGCCGAACGCTGTCTCGTCTGGATGACGTTGATGTCAGAGCAGGGAATGTTGACGCGATGGCCGTACACGGTAAAGCGCTGCCGTTGCAGAGCAATGATCATTGACTGGAATTCTTGGTGCGTCCTGCCGCGCGCACCGTCGACGGCGTGGCCCATCCACATGTTGAGCTGCTGCGGTATGAGGCCGCCCATGACCGCTGGCTGCAGCAACACATCCGCCGCCAGCTGCGTCACCGGCGCTGCAAACAGCTCGGGGTGCCCGTCCGCCGCGACGCCGACGTTCTGCGCCGTCATGTACACGCTGCTGTCGCCGGCGTCGAAGCGGTCCAGGAAGCGCCGGAAGGGCATGACCTGCGTGACGCCGCGGCCGAAGGAGGCCGTGCTGCTCTGCCGCACCTCCACCTTGACTGTCACGCCTGGCCCCTGCATTCTTCCAAGATTCGTGATCAAGAACTCCATTACAATTCATGGCACTGCTAGTCGTCACACATCCATGGGCGATACTGATCACTGACAGCTTCCGAAAGAATGCTGCCAAGCTGGCGGGCGGCGGTGCGGCATGGGTTGCGTGGCAGATTACCACTTTGCTGCAGAGGTAGTCGTTCGTCCATTGCTTCAGCCCGCAGAAGTCGGCGGTCTCAAGGCTGTTTGTGAGGACGGCGGGCCTCCTGGCCGCCACACACTCAGCCCAGAAGTCCTGCGCGCTGACGCTTCTGACATCAAGCTGCGCAATTGCTTGTGACTGCATGGGTGCCGGAGCGTGATATGATTAGCACTAGCTTATGACAATGACGCCATGCATGCAAGTGATCCTGCTGTTCCTGCATGCATGCATGAAAGCATGCAGGGGGGCACACGGGGGGCGAAAAGAAATCATCCAGCGAAGACCTACCATGCATGATCCGTGCCGGCTTCATTGGTTCGCACTTGTTTGCGAGTGACGCCAGCTTTGTGCTGTGTCAAAGGGGTGCCGCTGGGGGCATTGGCGAGCGGCTGCTGAAAAGCCTTATCAGGGCCCATTCCAGGTTGCAACCCTTCTAGCCCTCCTTTGCCGGCAGTCCTTCCGTCAGAGCAAGTTGGCAAACAGACGAGAGGGTGCGGCACGTCGGCGAGCGCTCGCTACAGCTCGCCATGTGCGGGATCTTGGCGGCGCTGGGCCTGACTGGCGACCAGAAAGCAAACCGGGTCAAGGTCCTGCGGGCGAGCCGGCAGCAGCGGCACAGGGGACCCGATGCCACGTCCGTGTATGCCGGTCCCAACGGAAACTACCTCGCCTTCGAGCGCCTGAACATCGTGGACGTGACGGAGGCTGGCAGGTGACGTTGACATGGCAGCTGGCTTCGATGGCCCCAGATTTGCAGGGTAAAATACCAGAAGTGTCGTGGTAGCATGATCTGACAAGTCTCAATTGCCACCTGCAGGCAGCCGTTCACGATCGACACGCCCGACGGTCGCATCGCCTGGGCCCTGTGAGTCACAGCCCCCCGCGGCGGCCGCCGCCATGCATCATGTGCTGCATGTGCATGGTGCATGACCTGCATGTCAGCCGAGCCCCCATGCCCTGTGTGATGCTCATGCATTGCTCCTGCTGACCCTGCGCATCCTGTGTCCGAATCCACAGGAACAGCGAGATCTACAACCATGAGGAGGTGCGGGCGTCGGTCCTGGAGGGCGTGCTCATCCCCACCACCAGCGACAGCGCCATCGTGGGCCACATGTACGCCAAGATGGGCGACTGCGAGGAGCTGTGGAACTCGCTGGACGGCATCTTCGCGTGCGTCATCGTGGACGAGCGCACGGGCCACTTTTGCGCGGCGCGCGATCCGATGGGCATCTGCTCCTTCTATTGGGGCCGCGGCAAGGACGGCTCCATCTGGTTCGCCAGCGAGCTCAAGGCGCTGCAGGACAACTGCGAGACCTTCGAGTTCTTCCCCCCGGTGAGTTGAGCAACCATTGACCTAAGTGGCAGCGGAGGCAGCGCGGGCGTTTCCGGCTGCGGCGGGGCGGCGGCGGCGGCTGCCAAAGTGGCTCGGGGTTGGCAGTGGTGGCAGCAGGCGGCAGCGCCCTCGGCGATGCCGGCATGCATGGCGGCAGAAACAGCAGCTTCACCAAGCAGCAGCGGTAACAGCGGCGGCGGCAGCAGCAAATGCCGCCGGCTGCAGCAGCCAACCGTAAGATGTCACGGATAGGCTGTGCTGGCTGCTGAGCAGCATGACGCGCACGCTGGTGCAGGGCCACCGGTACAGCAGCAAGACCGGCAAGCTGGAGCGCTGGTTCAAGCCCAGCTGGATCAACGAGGAGATCATACCCAGCCAGCCACTCGACTTGGCGCTCGTCAGGGTGCGGAGCCCGCATGGCTAAAGGCTGTTGTCGCCAGGCTGCCATCTGCCTCACTGCTCCTTTGATATCCGGAGATTTGCTCGGACACCCTGTGAGTACCCACACACGAGTTCCACAGTCTGGTAGTTAACATCCACAGTGTGGTGGTTTCCGTGACGGCAGGAAACCTTCGTCAAGAGCGTGGTGAAGCGGCTCATGTCAGACGCGCCTTTGGGCGTGCTGCTGTCCGGTGGCCTGGACTCCTCGCTGGTGGCCAGCGTGGCTGTCAGGTAAGCAAATTTCGGATCATGAATACATCTTTCTAGTCGTGGTCGTGTCCAGGTGTGGAAATAGACGCTCATGTGTCTGCCCAGCATCGGCTCTGATATAGCTTGTTTGTACACAAAAGAAACACGTAGATACAAACAGCCTGCCGCCTGGGCTGCTGCAGGCATCTGAAGGAGGCGCGCAACGCGTATGACACGCAGCACAAGCTGCACACCTTCAGTGTCGGCGTGCCCAACTCGCCCGACCTCATCGCCGCCCGAAAGGTGGGTGGGCCATGCGGCCTTTGCACAATTTGCATTTCAGAGTTCCGGCTGCCGACCATAAAGAGCACCTGGCCAGGCGCGCATGCCTGTTGCTCAGTTTGCGGCCGCTGCTTGTCCGAAAAGGTACTAGGTGAACAAAGGCGGCCACCACGCTGGTGGTCCAACTTTCACCCGAATCCGCGCCCAAGCTTTGACGAACGCGCCATTTGGGCTGCCGCAGGTGGCTGACTTCCTGGGCACCATCCATCATGAATTCACGTTCACGGTGGAGGAGGGGCTGGACGCACTTGAGGACCTCATCTGGCACATTGAGTCCTTCGAGCAGGTGCGCAACATCAGTATGCATGCTTGGTGTCTTCCGCAGCATGGTGCTTGCTGCCCTTTTGGCAGGGGGCGCCTGTGACGGCGCCGCGGCCGCGGAACAGGTCTGCCAGAGGATCATTTGGCGTCTGGCACGCCGTACGCCATATCAGCGCATCAGCTCCTACCGTCAGGCCGCTTCCACGGCGTCCGCAGCAGCCCTCTCAACACATTCTAATACACACCCATGGCACCGCGCGCAGGTGCGGGCGGCGGTGCCGATGTACATACTGACGCGCAAGATCAAGGCGATGGGCATCAAGGTGGTGCTGTCGGGCGAGGGCGCCGACGAGGCCCTCGGCGGATACCTCTTCTTTCACAAGGCGCCAAACGCCGCCGAGTTCCACCAGTGCGCCCTTGGTTTACTCAGCAGGCCTGTTTCACTTGGCGATTGGTGCTGGCAGGGCGGCGGGTCATCTGCTTGCTTTCACGTCGTGGAATCACATTCCACTGATTTCCACGACCCACTAAGGCGCCCAATGCCACCATGTCCCACCAACGCTGGCAGTTGACAGGCTGTTGCTGTCAAGCTGACGGCACCATCTTTGCTGTCCCATACAGGGGCCAATCATCATGCAGCTGGCCCTGTGCACGACATCGAATCCAGTGGAGAGCATCTGTGTCCTGGCGCCCAGTCTTGCTGCCAAACGCCGACGCAGCGCGTCGCCGCACTGCAGGGAGACGGTGCGGCTGCTGAACCGGCTGCACCAGTGGGATGTGCTGCGGGCGAACAAGGCGCCCTTTGCGTGGGGCGTGGAGACGCGCGTGCCCTTCCTGGACAAGGCCTTCCTGGACCTCGTCATGAACGTGGACCCGCAGGAGAAGATGGTGCGCTAATGGGTTTAGAGTTCAAAAGTGAAGGAAATGAAAGGAAATGAATTACATCATGCCCAAGTAGGCCTACTGGCCTATGGAGGGGCTCCGGCAGGAGCGACATGCGGCAGACAAGATACAACTGAAAGAAAGCTGGAATGACAAAGAAAAAGCTGCACAAAAACAACCTCAGACAAGGAATGCATACAGGCATTCGGGTTTTCTGCTCCTGCTTCCGGTCTGCATGCATGTCCATGGGACGAGTCCCAGGCCCATCGTGTCAATACCCTCCAGAGTTGTAAGGAGGCAGAAAACTCATGTCTGTGTGCGGCTGCATCTTACCCTTCCTCTGTGCAGCAGAGCAGAGTGAAGTCTATGCTGTGCCTGATGCTCTCCCACAGGAATTCCATGTCTCGCCCTTGCTGCCGGCTGCTGCAGATCGACATGCAGTCCAAGCCGGACGGCGTGCACGCGCGGGGGGAGAAGTACCTGCTGCGCAAGGCGTTTGATGTGCCGGAGGCGCCGTACCTGCCCGACGAGGTGCTCTACCGGCAGAAGGAGCAGTTCAGCGACGGCGTCGGCTACTCCTGGGTGGACGGCCTCAAGGACTACGCCGCCAAGGTGCGTGTTGGCTTCAGGGATTGTAGAGTTTTGCATGAGGTTGTAGCCCTGAAATTTTCACAATTCACCGATGGCGTCGGCTACTCCTGGGTGGACGGCCTCAAGGACTACGCCGCCAACTGACCGTAAACATTCGCAAGATTCTCGCAAGACAACATGCATCTCGGCTATACTCCTGGGTGGACGGCTTCAGGGACTACGCCGTCAAGGTGGGTGATTGCTTGTTGTTAATCAGACGTGCTGGCAGCCCAGATTCTAGGGATTACACACAATCCTGGGGACGGCCTCAAGGACTAGTACGCCGCCGATGTGGAAACTGCTTCATGGCTTGTAGGGCCCTTTCAAACGTGTGTCTCCAGCGTTTCCAGCTCAACCACAGTAGCGCGCCACGCGCAGTTGACACTGGCATGAGATTGTGGAGCAGGCCTCTGAACGGACCTGCACTGTGCGGTGCAGGTGGTGACAGAGGAGGAGTGGGCAGCGAGGGCGGAGCGCTTCCCCGGGGAGCCGCCAAAGACGAGGGAGTACTACCTGCTGCGCTCCATCTTCCAGAAGCACTTCCCCTCCAAGTCCGCCTATGAGACCGTGCCCCGGGTGCGCTCCTCATCATACACCAGCTCCATGCAACTTCTGGAATCACCCCGCCAGGCCGCCACCCTGATTGCCATCGGCATTTGGTTTTCCCGCTGCCCGCAGCTTCAGGTAGCAATCAGCCGCAGATTTGCGCCGGCAGCACCGCCGAAACCTGCACAAACACAACAAAATACTTCACCCACCGCTTGTTGACCGCCCATGCAGGGCCTCAGCATCGCGTGCTCCACGCCGCACGCCATCTCCTGGGACGACAGCTGGGCGGACTCGCACGAGATCTCTGGCCGCGCCATGGTCAACGTGCATGATGCGCTGGAGCACAACTTGCAGCCGGACGCCAGCCCGCCGGACGGCCTGCACAGCGGCACCACTGCCGCCGAGGCCACCGCCTTCGCCGCCAATGGCCTTGCCAAGGTGATGCGCGTGCACCGCTCGCCTGCCTGAGGACCATTTGCATGTCGTAGGAGCATCCAGGCTGTTTAGGGTTTAGGGTTCAGGGTATCCGGCATGTTACTCAAACTGCCTTCTTAACCAGTGAGAGCATGCAAGGACCGGCCTGGCATATGCAACAGCCATTCACATTATGACTATCGGTACTGCTTGTGCAGGAGGCGACCGCCAACGGCCCATCGACAAAGGCGGCACCGGGCCGCAACCCGGACGATGGTGGACTCAACAACATCAGCAGGGTATCTAGAGACGGCTCCCTCCAGCCGCCGGACACCTAAGCCGCAGCGCCCGGCCTGGCGCGCCGGCATAGTTGAAGAGTGTACAGGCTGCACCGAAGTTCAAATACTCAATTGTGTAGGCTTTGATTCTGCTGCACAGTAAGTCAGGTTCAGTGCTCAGCATTAACAATGGCCGTGTCCGTGAGGAGGTGCGTGTGCGCATGTCATCAGCAGACAGAAAACTGAGAAGCGGTTGCCGTCTGTGTTGGCGTGGTATCTACCACTTGAACGGTTGACTACCTATGGGTCGTGAAGTGTCGGCTATGAACAAATAGATAACACTTTGCTGCTGCTGCCATTGCAACTTGCACCTGCCATGAGCGAATATAGAATGCTTGCTTCTGCTGCCATTGCAACCTGCACATGCCGCCACACGTGACATGTGCACATGCAGATCTGATGATCTGAGCTTCACGAACCTCACTCTGCCGTTCTGTGCAAATTGCACAATTGTAACAATGTTCACATAGACTCTGGGTGACAGTCTCGGCATCGCAGCAGCCTTCGTTTCCGCAGTTGGCAGCAAAAACCTGAACACATCGCACAGATGATCTGCGATCTGAAGTGAGTTGGTTGCCATCATGTCATCCCTTTGACACTGCATTTGCAGGGTTGCCACACGTCATCGCCAAGCGTGGAGGCGCTCTGTGTGTGCGGTTGTCCAAGCATACACCTTGCGCTGAGGTTTGCGGCGGCACGTTTTGTTGGACTGCATTTCTGCGTGCAGGTCATCATTAGTGCACGCGCGTCCGTGCGTGCTGCCTTGCTCGGCTCGCAACAAGGCTGGATCTCAGCGCCGATATGCGACAAGAGCCGCACAAGAGACTTTGCAGGTGACGGAAACCCGCCGACTGCGCTGATTGCTCATGAGGTCGCCTGGTCACAGATCCAATCTTGGATACGGGTCCACTTTGAGATGTTAATGGCTCACATCATGCGCAGGCGTTTCCGCAAACCTACATTCAGGCGGTGCGCGATGCGCGGGAGGCCACGCAGGCGGCGCTGAAAGACGGCGCAAAGCTCATCGAGGTGTAAATGGATCAGGAGCTCACTACTGCAAGGCATTCTAGTAGTATCGAATCATTGACAAAGCAAGAAGAAGCTCGCCTAGCGGCCGGCAACGTGCGTGTCTTCCGGCAATGCAGGTAGAATTTCCGACTGGTGGACTGGACTCCGTGTGCGGCGACGATGACGGCTGCGCAGAAATGAACGCCAGCCTGGGGTTCCTGCGTACATTTTGCCAGCCGTTTCAGCAGCAAGCAGCCAACACGCGGATCTTCTTCCCAGATGCGGACGTGAGTGGGTTCAATTTATGCCTTGAATATCGCGAAAATCGATTTCAGTGTTGATCGTCACTGAATGGTCACAGCACTAAAATTGTCACATGCATGATCACAGGAGCTGCGTGTCGCTCAAGAGGGTCGAGCGATGGATCCAGCGGCAGGGTCAGCAAAGCTCGATCCAGTGTTCGACTCGACCAACTTTGCGCTGGACTACTTGACAAAACCCAATTTCCTCAGCGACGCCGGGATCAACATTGGTGAGCGCATTGGTGGTGCTGATATTGATTCAATCTGCGGTGTGCATAGGCCATCATGCAATTGTGAGTCTATAAACATTGCGTAACACGATTCCATTACCAATGGTTGACTGCTTTGACGCGTCACTTTGTGCTGGCTGCAGGCCAGCCTAATGTGCTAGACCGCATCCGGGACGGCGACGAGCTCTATGTGTTCGCCTACCCAAGTTTTAACGTCAACGAGATCCTGGCCATCGCAGACCTTTATGAGGGCTCCACGCGAGAATCTGGCAAACCGATGATCGTGTTCAACGGTGCGTTGATCTACCATGTTCTCATGTAGACCGGTTGCGCAAAGTGACCTGACGCCTGGTCAGCATGCAGCTGTGCTGACGCTGCTACCTTCAGACAAACTTCTATGATAACAGGCGAGCTCGACCGCGTCCGGAGCGGATACTACCCTTCATTGTTTTATCCGAAAGTGGGGAAGCTGGCGAAGACCTTCGTTCCGCAGTTCACCACAGCATATTACATTCATAACTTCAAGGGCAGCCGCGGCGGTGTGTCCTCCTGTCACTGTCCTTGATGATGTGCAATTGTTGCCTGGTATGCACCTCCTCGTGCTGTGGTGCACAACACGGCAGCAGAATTCTTGCCATGCAAGCTGCGCAATTAAGCCCGTGGCTGCGCAAGCTCTCAGGAATTATCTTTCTGCCAATGCAGGCGCACTCTTCCGGGCGTACCCGGGCCCCTGGCAGGTGCTGCGGCGGTATGCGGAGAACAAACTGCAGGTCGTGCACACGCAGGACGACATGCCGACACTAAAGCAGGTCGCATGTGACATTTTGCCAGACAGCTGAGCGACCAGCCAGCTGAATCATATGGCAGTACATGTTTGTCCGTGCCTGGTTTCGCTTGTGGTAGACATTTCATACTTAACAACTTCCAGTTGAGCGGCAGATGCCGCTTGTTTGCATTTGTTTGATACCTATGCAAATTGAATTCCGATCAATTATGAGCTAGGTACACCTCGAAACCATCAGCGTACGCACCCTCTTCCGAAGCTCACTACTAGGGGATGCCAGTTCGACAGCATCCAGGGTTGTTGTCTACGATACAGCGGCGGACTCGCCGGGATGTTGCGGGCCAAAACAACATCGTGGTTCCCAACTAGCGCACAAATGTAGATTGTGCGCTAGACCCCGGCCTTCACAATCAAATAGGCGTATTCAGACTTCGGTGTGCGGCTCTGGCCGCGTGTCAGCAAAGGGAGCGGCACCCAAGCTCAGGCCGCCCCGCATGACCGGCGTCGACTGCCCCATGGACCGCTTGCCGCTGCCGGGTGTCGACGGCCGCGAGTCCCGCCCGTCGTCCTCTGCATCCTCTGAGCTCTGCAAGCGTCACGAGCACCAGGATCTCGACCAGAGTTTCCACGGCGGCCACACCATTTGCAGCAGTCGCATTGCAGGCTGCATTCCTGAGTGCGCGGCGCCCATCGCAGCGGCGGCGTACTGCCCTCCCCCCCCAATGGCACGCTGATACATAGCCAGAATCGGATGCACCCCTGGCTGCCATCGACGAGGGCGTAGCGGGCGCAGCTGGCGGCACGGGATGCGCGTTGCTGCATCTGCCTCAGACACGCATGCGGACGTCAAATGAAGCTGCAAGGGTTCCGATGTAAGTTGTCACCTGGCTGCCGTCGACGAGGGCGTAGCGGGCGCGGCTGGACGGCACAGGGTGCGCCTTGTCGGCGTCGCTGCGTCTGGCCCATAGAATATATTGATGCGATGTTCTGAATGTCACATGAAGCAGTGATGGTTGCACCTGGCTGCCGTCGACGAGGGCGTAGCGGGCGCGGCTGGACGGCACAGGGTGCGCCTTGTCGGCCTCACTGTCGTCATCGGTGTGCGCCTTGAGCCGCTTGTACTTGGTCCAGTTGAACAGCACCACGCCCAGGATGAGGATGCACAGCCCTAGCGCGTTGATCGCGGTGAATGTCTCGCCCAGGAAGACGACTGCCGAGAAGACTGCAGTTCCATTTGACATCCAGGTATTACACCACTTTGCAGAATCGCGGACGCGTGCTGCAGGGTGGGTCCTCATGGGGGCAGGCATGCGGCAGCCTCTGCTGGTGAGTGCGTCATGTGCCGTGGCGGCACAGAGCAAGGTCAGTACTGAAACATGCAACAGGGAACACCGGAAAGGCAGGGCGCAGTCGAGGGCAAGCATGTTGGAGCATGCCTGTGACAATCTCCTTGAAGGTTCCCGCCACCATGAACGTCAGCGCTGAAGTCTCCTGGATCACCTTGAACTCTGTCCACACCTGCAATGCAAGTAAGCAAAAGCAAGCATTAGCTTGGCTCCGTGAAACTCAAACGCACAGCAGATGTGAACGCTGCAGTAGGTGTGCTGCAACAGGAAAGACTGGCAAGCGGCACGTGCCGGCAAGCTCCGGCAAAGCCGGCAGCTCCCGGTCAAGAGACTGCGAGCGCTTGCGATGCCCCGTCTCGGCCCAGCCCGTATGTGGCGCTATGAGTGTCAAGCGGATGCGCACCATGAGGAAGGCGATGACGCCGCCAAACAGCATGATGCCAAAGGTGATGCCGATGTTTTCGAGCGACTCGAAGTAGGGCGACTTGGGCAGCACCACCCACAGCCGCTCCACCAGCAGCGACATTGTGAGCACCGTCGCCGACATCACTGCGGGGCAGGGCAGGGGCAAGAGCCGCGGGCGTCAGTGCCAAGAGGCCAGCATGCTTGACGGCGCAATGCAACTGTCTCACACGAAGGCAAAGGTGCAGGATCCTGAATATGCGCCTTCACAAACAATGGCCGAGAGGCTGCTGGCACAAGATTTGAGGCAGGCTCGTCACCTGGCGTCAGGTGATAAAGAACCTGTACCGGGCCGCCAGCACCTGCAGTTCGGCAAGAATAACCTCCAGCACATGCATGGACACATAACATCGAGCATGTCAGTGCCTGTTCAGCTTCGCGGTGATATCTCGAGTGCATCCCACACAACTGCGGCACGCATGGGCCCCGCATGTCGGGTCCGATGTACACAGCCTCCCCGACGAGACCGGCTGTGGAGCTGAACAGGCGGCCAAGGCGACCAGCGGCTTGCTTCTGCTGCCGACACCAAGAATGGCGTGCAGGGTGGTTTTGGGGGCCGCACCGCCGCCGTGCTTGGCGTCGCCCTGCAGCAGCACTTGGGTGATGGTCCAGCGGAAGCCGGCCAGCATGGAGGCGCCCATGACGACCAGGAAGCCGACCAGGTCGAACTGCGTCTCCCCCGCCACCAGCAGCAGCAGGCCACTGCAGATGACCACCACCACCCCCGCCAGGCTCCAGCTCGGCCTGCGCAAGCGGAGCAAGCACAGCACGTCACTCTGCTGGCAGCGAAGGGACGCCATGTGGGTGAGTTCACATGCGCTAAATTCGGCGAGCAGGCCGCTGCAGATGACCACTACCACGCCCGACGGGCTCCAGCTCGGCCTGCGCGGCGCCGGAAGGTCCATAGTGGCTAAGGCTCCGAAATTTGAGGCTCCAGGGATAAAATGCATGCACAGGCCTCTACTGCCGTTATGGGAGCATGGCGGCAGGACGCACAGCGGTCAGCAGGAGACACAGCGGTCAGCAGCGAGGCCGGCGGGGCGTCAGCCGAGATGCGGGCAGCACGCGGGCCGCCCCACCTTTCGCTGTGCCAGATGAGGGCAAGGAACAGGGACCATTTCAAGGTATATTGAGGGTGCAGGGTCACCTTTCGATGCCCCAGATGAAGGCGAAAGAGAGCAGGAACACCGGCGTGGTGGATTTGCACATGGTGTAGAAGCTGAGGGTGATGAGCATGAGCGAGTAGTTGGACAGCCCGATGTCCAGCCCTGTGGACACGCCATTCGCCACCACTGCAGCGGCGCACATAGGGATTTATTTTCCTTTGGCCTGCGCCTGTGCTGCTGCATGACGCCTGTGATGGCTGCTTGCCGCGGAATCTTGTGCAGGGCTCGATCGATCGAAATCCGTGCCACCCTGGACAAAGGCATGAGGAGGGGCTGGCGCGTGCCAGAAGGTGCCCTCTTGGCTGAAACAGCGGCGGCGAGAAGGCGGGGCGGCGCGCACCCTTTTTCCACCAATCGTCCCATGTCATCTTCTCGTCCGAGCCCTGCACGAACTTTGAGGCGAGCGCCAGCCGCGCCAGCAGGTGCTGGAAGGCAAACTGCACGCTAGTGATGAGCATCGGAGCTGCGCAGCATGGAGCACATCGCACCATCAGCAAGGAGGTGGCAGCGCTGTCGCGGTCGGCATGATTTGCACAGTTGGCAGTCACACGGACAGGGGCTGTGCAGGTACATGTGCAGGTGTCTTGCCAAGCCGCCAAATCCTTCAGAGCACAGAACCCGGCGATTGCCTGCGCCGGTCCTGGCTGCAGCTTTGCATGTGGTGTTGCCGGAGCGTGGCTCACCAGGAAAAGGGCCCAGTCCCAGCACGCCATGCTCCTTGCCCACTAGCCGCTTGTTCCACAGGCTCAGGCAGGTACTGAAAAAGTACCTGCGGCCAGCGGCAGCGGCAGGATCAGAAGCAGTGTGATATGCAGCCGATGCATTTCGCACATGGACACTGCCGCATGCGTCTCTGCAGATGCCGTCAGGATAGCGTATGACTTGGCACCCGCACAGCGCCGTCCAGACTGTCAGTCCCGCACCAGGTACAGATGAGCGCCAGGTTCACTGCCGCCGTGCGCACGAGTGGATCGTGCATCCAGCGCAGCGATTTGTGCTGCCGCAGCTCCCGCAACCGGCCGCCTGCAGCCATATTTGCCTACCTCTCAGCTGACTGTCCAAGCTACGGCATGCCGCCATGCACAGGCGAGGGGAATGCGCAACCATGATCTTCAGCAGCGTAAGCAGTCAGCAATTGTCAGCCATACCGCGGGTTTGCACGGGCAGCACCGGCGGCGGGCCCTCCTCCATGATGGGCTGCAGCTCGATGACCCTGGCGCCGCCGTTCAGCCGGGGCATGCCCAGATCCCCGGCCGCGCCGGGCTCCACGGCGCCGCCGTCCCCGCCGTTTTCAGGCAGGGCGCGTGGCGCTGCCAGGCTGGGGCCGCCCGCCGCGCCGTGTCAACAGGCGGACGTCATGCTGATCGGGCCTCAGCAGCAGCGGTGCTGCTGGATGGCTGTCAAGAGCTGCTCGGACACGGAGGCCCTGGTACGTGTTTGTACACAGTGCAGGGTGCCTCAGCTTGGAAGCAGGGATCCAGCAGCGGCAACCGTTCCAATTGAAGCTGTCACCTTGCCATCAAGGACAGTATGTCTGCACCTCGGAGGTGTCAAGTCGCACGGATCAACGTACGATGACCACCAAATTTTTGAGTGTCGGGAGTGGATCCACGCTACCAAGGTGGGCCACGCGAGGCTGCGGAGCACAGTGGGCTGTCAAATCGAGTTGTGCACGTTGCGATCGTCCATGCTCACCCGTCCAGCATGTTGGCATGTGAGCTGCAGAGGAAGGAGAGGACGCTGCTGACTGCGGTATCTGACCTCCTCCGACACTCCATTGCCTCGCATGCGGCGGACTTGCGCATCTGTGCATTCAGAGGCTGCGTAGAGACCACACTCAGCGGCAGATTCAATCTGGTTCGTTAACAACCCTCTGCATCCGCGTGAGCTTTGCACATCTGAATTGCTGACGGCGTGCCGTACGTACGTACGTACTGGTGGCCAGATGCCATATGTCTGGTTGCGCGCTACAAAGCTTTACAGTCACTACACAATCTTCCTAGCTATCAATTGGCGATTTGAACGAATCAGCTCCTCGATGCACTGCGGGTTGCAAATTGGCAGCAAAAGCCACTCAGGGCTGTGCCCAATGCTACACCTTGCAACAGCTGGAACACAAAGAATAACGTGCAAATTTTCGGACTTCGTCACGTGGATTCTCAATGACCAAAACCCTACACTCTGCAGCCAGCGCATGTCAGGGCGCAGCGGCGACACTGCCATCGGCTTCTATGATGCGGCCAGTCAAGGCCGACTTTCCAATTTCCCATCAAATTCTTTCCGTGCTGTCTTCCATTTCTTGGTTTTCCGTTTCCTCATCCCTCTTCACCGGGAAAAAAGACGCACTTCCGGCATGCCATGACAGCAGACCTCAGCACTTGCCGGGAATCTGCAGCACAAAGCAGACACGATTAGGTGTAGTTCAAGTCTCGTCGATGCGTCATAATGCTCGGGCTTCCAATCTGCAGGGGCACCATTGTAGATGCGATCCCATTGCATCAGGTGGCTCACAACTATTGCATCGTGGTTTTGCAGGCGCATTCAGCGACGAACAGCTGGGCTGGCGTACCCGCTCATAGCGATTCTTGCGGAGGTTGTACTGGTAGCGCTGGCCCTGGTAGCAGTAGTAGGTATCCTGCGGCTTCTTCGTCGGATGCGGTTTCTTCATCGGCTTCTTCGTCGGCTGCGGCTTTTTCGTGGGCTTTTTTGTTGGACGCGCTGTGGGCTTGCGAGTCGGTGCCTTCGTGGGTGCCTTGGTTGGCGCCCTCGTCGGAGCCTTGGTCGGCGCCTGTATCCAGGACGAAATCAACTTGAGTGATGCTCATCTCCATTGGTGCTGGTCCTGATGTCCGGCAGGCATGCATTGAAGGGGGCAGCAGTCAAAAGGAAAATGTGGCGGGGCAGCAATGTGAGCACAGGCATGCAGCAGGGGCCGCAGCCGTGACGTTTGGTGCACCTTCGTGGGGGCCTTGGTGGGAGTCTTGGTGGGGGCCTTCGTCGGAGCCTTGGTGGGAGCCTTGGTCGGCGCCTTGGTGGGCGCCTGCATCCAGGAAGGAATCGACTTCAGTGTTGCTCATCTCCATTTGTGCTGCTCCTGATGGCAGGCATGCATTTGAAGGGGGCAGCACTATCGATGGCACGGCAGCAATCCGAAAGCATGCAGCATGGCCGCAGCCGTGGCATGTGGTGACCTTTGTAGGCGCCTTGGTGGGAGCCTTCGTGGGAGCGGCGGTGGGGATGGCAGTCGGCGTCGCCGTCGGCGCCTTTGTGGGCGCCGCCGTTGGCGAGGCTGTCGGCGCCGCCGTTGGCGAGGCTGTCGGCGCCGCCGTCGGCATAGCCGTGGGCACATTCGTGGGCGCTGCCGTGGGCGCAGCCGTCGGCATAGCCGTCGGCACAGCCATCGGCATTGCTGTCGGCGCCGCCGTCGGCGCTGCAGTTGGCGAGGCCGTGGGCATAGCAGTGGGGGCTGCCGTTGGCGCCACAGGCGGCGGCGCGCCGGGCGCTGTTGCGGCCGGTGTCAGGTTGACACCGACAACGACAGGGTCGTGGTCCGAGCTGCGGAATGGCCCTGTGCAGGAGAATACCACAGTTACCTGAGGTGATGTGGCGCCTGTGAGCTGATGAGTGCAGCTTGCAGTGGCAGCATTCTGCTGCAGCAGCAGCAGCAACAACAGCAGCAAAAGTGCTGATGGACATATGCCATATATGTGCCAAGCAGGGCGCACACCAGGGTTGTACAGCATGGCATCCTGCGCTGCCGTGCGGCCGTCGTCCTGCGGACGGCAGAATAAGAGAGCGTCATGAGCATGCCCAGCACCATTGGCGTGTGCATTTGAGGCAACCGTGAATGCAGCAGCACGGAGCAATTGCACGGCATGCATGGTATGGCGGCAACTGTGAAAGATGGGTGTCTCATTGGCGGCTGGTCTCCAAGAGCCTGCTACCTGGTTGTAGTCTTCGGCAATCGGCTCGTCGGAGTTGAGGTGCCACGCGCGTGCGCCAGAGATCTGCAAAAACACATTCAGTAAGATATGTTCCCTTTCACCTTGCTGCAAATGCGGCACAGAAGCAGATGGTTTGGAGAGCTCGCTTGAACTCACGAATGCGTCAGCGCCTTCAGCGCAACTCATCAGTTCGATCCCACCACATGCACATGGCGTCAGAAGCGCGCAGCCACCTAAACGGTTGAAACTCGTGTGTGTGCGCACCTGGGCCCGCATGGAGGGGCTGGCGATGCCGTGGTCCAGGGAGCCAAAGGCGCCGCTGCACTCAGCAAAACATGGACATCGCGGTCAGCAGGTGACGAACAGTCACATTGTCCAGTGCGAATTCTGCTATTTGCGGTGCTGTGCAACTTCTCCAGGAGGCAAAGCAACGGAATGCAAAATGGTGCAGGGGCCGACCTGAACTGGTAGGAGTAGTCGTTGGGCCCCTCCAGGTTGGTGTAGTTGGCGTCATACAGGTTCTGCAGCGCCTGCTCGTTGTAGTAGGCGTTGAAATCTGCGCACATTGGCTCCTGAGCTTGTCAGGCTGACCTGGCGGCACACAGCAGATGCGCAAGCAAATGGACCCTGCTTCGATACATGCAGCATAGTGCGGCATCCATGCTGCAGCACTTCCCCTCGGGAAGCGGGGCGGAATTTACGTGAGTGGCTCTCCCAGCACAGCAAGGCGCACCTCCCATGAGGATCACGTTGGAGGTGTTGGAGTTGGTGGGGTCAGTTGCCAGGTACTTGACGAGTGCCGCCGTTGCCCTGTTGCGGGTGCCGGCGCAGTTGCCTGTAGGAGTGCAGAGCACATTCATACATGCTCATCGAACACGAATGGTTAGTCTGTATAGGGTGTTGTTTTACGTTCACGTGCCACAGCTGTGGCACGCAGTATGTGCCCGCGCCAACACGTGAGATGCATTTTTCGCCATCTGCAGATTATGAGAGGGCACACCTGAACCGTCTGTGGTGTCGTCGCCGGTGCCGCACCCGGAGCCCTTGGATTTCACTGCGCAGCAAGGTTCGAATGCATTGATCAAAGTCATGTTCTCCTTCAGGTCGTGCATGTGCAGGCAGGCCGGCCTTCCAAGCAATTGTTGCTCGGTGTTGATGATGCCAAGGACTCACGGTGGTTGATGGCGAAGACGAAGCTGCCGCCTGAAGACAGCTCCCGCCAGTGCTGGATCAGGGTAGGCCTGCCAGACGCAACACATGCAGCTGAGAGGTCATGTGCATGTGAGAATGCAGGTGGGTGCATGAGCATGATTTGATGTATGGTTCCATGGATGCTTTCAGTCAAGTGTGCCTAGCTGAATGATCACCTGTTGCGAGTGTCGATGAACTGCGGGTCGACGGTCGAGTCGAGGATGGCAGCCGGGCCGACCTGCGCATTGCACAGCTTGTCTGCAAGTGAGAAGCACAAACATCAAGCACTAACACCAAGGTCCTTGGTTTGCAATCTTTCCGTCTCTTGCAGGCGCACCGGCTCGAAGGTGGCGGGCTTGTACAGGAACTTGACTGAGATGACGTCAGTACCCACGACACCATCGCCGTTGCGGCCAGGCACCACGCGGAATGCGTATGTGCCAGGTGCGGTGGCAGCATTGAGACCGTTCACCAGGTCCTGCCAGTTGCGAAAGATGCATGTGAGTCTGAAGAACAGCATGAATGTTTGCAGCAGCAGAAAGCACGAGATTGGATCCCTGTGGTGTATGAAGAGGTCTGTGATACAGCACATGCATGCAGGCCGGTGACAGAGGTCACCTGAATGGCGCTGCTGGGGCCGTAGCCGTCGTTCTCGATCTGCAGTCGCAAGAAGGAATTACTTGACTTACAGAGCACATCGAGCAGGGTGCGACAAAGGAAGGGAGAAGTGATCAAGTGCGCCATGTCAAACAGGAGCTTGATGATGCACTGGCATCTGTGGCGCTCAGGCAAGGGACTCAGGTCTCACTTCCGTCAGGCCCGCGACGTCCGGCGAGATGGCCGTGATGGCGGCAATGATCTTTGCGCGCTGGCGGGCAAACTCCGTGGCGTTGTTGGCGCCGCGGTCGGTGCCGCTGCCGCCGTTGAAGCCGGTGCCCTGGTTGAAGAAGTTGAGCACCTGCCCCCAGTGCACAAAGCATCAGAATTTGCCTTGCAGACTGAACAACCTGGGATCAAATGAGTGGCGTCGAGTGCACAACTGTCATGTCTGCAAAAGCCCACGCATGACCAGACGCCTCTCACGTTGAATGAGCTGATGGTGGCGCGGTGCGCGCCCACGTCCGGCGGGCCGCTGCGACCGTTTTGCGTCAGGTCGAAAGTCGTCTCGACGGTGGGGTGGACTCGCCAGTCGGCATTGGAGAACGTCAGGACGCCGGTGATGCTGTCGGTGGTGGCGCCGGTCCGCAGCGAGTTGTTGTAGGACAGCTCTGCATTGGCAATGCCAAAAGCATAAGGATTGTGCATGCGCAGGCACACGAACAAACATTCCAACGTAAATCTGCCGAATTCGATGAACAGGCAAGATGGAGCGAAGTCTTCTGCTGCTGACGCAAATGCAGAAAGTTCTGCCGAATGAAACCCGTGTGCACCTGGCGGAGGATATGGAATGGGAACGGGGTTGCGGCTGCCGCGGCCGTCGTCAAGGACAATGACCTGCTGGCTGGCGTCCACAGCCGCAGCGGCCGCGCCCGGCTGAGCCACCTGCAGAAACGATGCACCGGCTTTGACGCTCCCGAGCTGCTCCAACACAGGTACTGGCAAGTACACGTACACACACTCTGATGTCTGAACTGCACGATGAGCCAGCCGCTGTCAACTCGATTATGACATCCGGATAGCCGTACCTGTGTGCCGGTGTAGACGCGGCCCTTGGCGCTGAGGGAGATCTGGCCGAAGGTGCCCAGCTGGAAGTTGTTGGTCACCGTGAGCGGACCCGCCACCGTGACCAGCATGCCCTCGAAGGGCTCCAGCGCCGCGTTCTTCTGCGCCACCGTCGGCAGCGTCAGCGGCAGCGGGGTGACCACCGCGCCGGTCCTGCAGCAGAGCAGCCACATGGTCGTGAGGATGATCGCGTACAGCGTGTGAGTACTGCAGAACGGACAGAACAGAACTGCGAAACTGCCATGTCGCAGAGCGCTCCCAGGACCCGAACTAAGACAGCTTGAGGCATGGTGAGACGGCAGCAGCCCGCACCCGCATTTGCTGACGGCGGTGATGGTTGTCAGCTCGGTCAGTCCTGCAAACTCTGCGACTGTGCCGGTGACCACGACCGTGTCGCCGATGGCAACCTGCACAGCATTTGAATTCGCTTGTCGAATGTCGAATGGAAGCGCGCACACACATGTACCTATCATCTGTGCGTGGTGATGATGCAAGAGCCAGCGCAGAAAGCTCACCGGGATCGTCACAGCCGGGGTAGCGCCCTCGAAGACGAAGAGGCCTTGGTGAAAGAAAGACGCGTCAAAATTGATATTGGCGCCCTTATTTGAGCTGCATTGCCTGATCCTTGCGGCACCAACAAGCATAATGTCACGCGCACTGGTGTGAGAGCAAAACCACCCACACACGCACCCTCGGATGTCGCAGGGTTGCCGTCGCCCGCGCCAGGCGTCTGAATGAAGTAGCCGCTTAGGCCTGTGGCCGAGGGACCCTGGAAGGACCCGGTGACCACGCCGCCCACAGTGACCTGCGCGGAATGGCAGTCAGCGGTCGGTGCACGGGTCTGCATTTGCGTGATGAAACAGGCAGACGATGATACGGAGTTGGTCGGCTGCTGTTGGTGTGCATCAGACACCCGATCATTGCAAGATGACCAGCAGCATGCTCTGCATGCCACAGGAAGCTCATTCGGAGGGCAACCGCAGCCAGTCACCTGCTGGCCGACCAACGGCGATGCGGCGCCGCTGCCCTGCACTGCCGAGATGGGCGTCGTCGGCGTGCTGCAGACGTTCGCAGGCGGCGACTGCGGCGCCGGCGGCGGCTGCACCGCCGGCGGCTGCGGCAGCGCCGGCGGCGCGGCCAGCAGGCCGCAGCCAGTCAGCGTCTGGCCGGCGTTTGCGGCGCTGAAGCTGGAGGGCGAGTCCGCCGTCCATGCGAAGTCGGAGGCCTTGCAGCCGGTGCCCTTCAGCTGCAGCGATGCGGTGTCGGCGCCCGTGCCTGCGTGTCCAAGGCAGAACACAGGTGTCAGCAACATTGCTCATTGGCACAGGGGGTGAAACCCGCCAGCATGCAAGGCAGCGTTCACGCCATGCATCGTCGGCCTGCACGCACCATCCTCAGCGACGCCAATGTCGGTGCTGCTCTGGCCGGCAGCTGGGCCGTTGCTGGCAGTGAGCACGCCCTCCCAGCTCAGCAGCTGGATGACGGAGCCGCCGCACACCAGGGCGACGCCATCGTTCGGCCCGTTCTGGATGCCGTTGGCCGCATAGCTGGCTACGGCCGCAGAGAAGCCCGTGGCGCCGATCGGCACAGCACCGCTGAGGGTAGTGGGGTTACCGACCGTCACGGCGGCTGACGGGTCATTGCCATTGTACAGCACCAGCGAGAGGCTGGCGGCAGCAACGGTGCTGGGGAAGAGGACCTCGATCTTCTCATTGGCATCTGCGTGCCAATCACATTCAGAACTCAGGCCGGTCCTCTTCATCGTCTCAAGCATCTGGAACAAATGTATGCAGGAGCGCATGCGCTACAGACGCCACATTTAGGTTCGAGACCAGCCAGGATCAATCACCGTGGCTTACCAGTGCCGGTGTTGTCGTAGTGGATCTCTGTTTGCAGGGCAACAGCAGCAGCCTCAGTCTTGGCATAGATTGAATCACGGCTGTCCGAATGACATCAGGCATGAAACTGTTGGCTCAGGTTGTTATACAGCGACATTGCAGAGGGAGCTACCGTTGATGAAGGCGGAGGCGCAGCCACCTGCATCACAGACATAATCGATTTATTTGGTTGTCGAGAGGTAGCCCAGCTAAGGCGTATCAACCATCCTGGCAGCATCCAGTCAGCAGCTGAGCGCAGCGCTAGCTGGCGCAACCAAAACAATCCGCAAAAGCCGGCAGCAGATCTGTTGTGACAGATGGTCACAGCCCATGCACTAAATGGCTGGGAAGCGCACCAGCGGCAGTAGGTGCCGCTGTGGGTGCGGCCGTTGGCGTCGCACTGGTCGCAGGGGGCGGTGCAGTGGGCGCTTTGGCAGGGGGCGGTGCAGCAGGTGCGGTCGGGGCCGGCGCGAGGTTGATGCCCACCACGACAGGGTCGTGGTCCGAGCTGCGGAACGGCCCTGCATGTGCAAGAAACCGAGTTCGGAAGGACAAGAGCAGCTGTCATACACAGACTGGAGCCAGTTGTGGACACAAGATGCGCGGCAATACGTGCAGTGCAAGATGAACAGACTGACACTGGAGTCATCAACGCGTCAAGGCTTCATTCAGCAGGGCACAGACCCGGGTTGTACAGCATGGCGTCCTGAGCTGCGGTGCGACCGTCATCCTGCAGATGACAGGTTGAGACCGTCATGAGCATGTTTCGGCAGCATGAAGCAGATAGTCTGTGGCCAATGACAGCGATGTCAGCACAGGAGCAGGGTGGCTTGCGAGATCGACTAAACAGCGCTGCGTCTTGACAGCAGTCGGTCTTTCAGCTAACTCACCTGGTTGTAGTCCTCGGCAATCGGCTCGTCAGAGTTGATGTGCCACGCCTTGGCGCCAGAAATCTGCAGGCACAGGCAGCAGAAGAGCTCGATTATGGGTGTCGATACGAAAAAAGTGTGGAATTCATGAGCTGTCATTGACACATGCGTCATGCGAACCTGATCCTCAATTCTTGGATAACCTGCCAGATGTCTGCAGCATCGAAGTGTCACAAAGGCTGACATAGCACAATGAAGACCAAGTGTAGACGACCGCTGCCTGGCTAGCCATTCCAGCAAGCTTGTGTGCGCACCTGGGTCCGCATGGAGGGGCTGGCGATGCCGTGGTCCAGGGAGCCAAAGGCGCCGCTGCAGCCAGCCAATGCACATCACGGTCAGCAGGTGACGAACAGTCACATTGTCCAGTGCGAATTCTGCTATTTGCGGTGCTGTGCAACTTCTCCAGGAGGCCAAGCAACGGAATGCAAAATGGTGCAGGGGCCGACCTGAACTGGTAGGAGTAGTCGTTGGGCCCCTCCAGGTTGGTGTAGTCGGCGTCATACAGGTTCTGCAGCGCCTGCTCGTTGTGGTAGGCGTTGAAATCTGCGCACATTGGCTCCTGAGCTTGTCAGCTCGTCAGGCTGACCTGGTAGTAGCGGACACAGCATGAGAAGGCAAATGGGCATTGCTGCGGTCATGCAGCATGCCGCAGGAAATGTCCTTGGGAAGCGGGTCAGAATGGACTTGGAGGGCTCCCTTTGCGAAGCGCACCTCCCATGAGGATGACCTTGGAGTTGTTCCCAGAGTTGGTGGGGTCGGTCGCCAGGTACCTGACCAGCGCCGCTGTCGCCCTGTTGCGGGTCCCAGCGCAGTTGCCTGCGGCATTGTGAGCGCAGTCATACACATACGCTCGTCGTCGAACTAAACACTACAGTTCCGCGATCAGTCATCCTGATTGCAGTATGGCAATACCAAAATCATGCAGGGGGGCTTTCTCGTGTGACGATCTTGCAATATCATGAGAAGCGCACCTGAACCGTCGGTGGTGTCATCTCCGGTGCCGCAGCCTGAACCCTTAGATTTCACTGCACAAGAAGAAACATGCACAACGATGAATGAGTGCTGGGCTGTGATTTGAATGATGCAGTGCAGGCAGGTTCACAAGCTGTGTCCGCTCAGCAAAGCTGTGATGCTGCCACGGACTCACGGTGGTTGATGGCGAACACGAAGCTGCCGCCTGAAGACAGCTCCCGCCAGTGCTGGATCAGGGTAGGCCTGCCAGGCGCAGCAGGCGCAGTTGAGGGGTCGTGTGCATGTGGGATGCCAGTGGGTGCAAACATGCACATGCTGTGATGCAGCAGCTGTTTCATGCATTCGGATGAGGTTCTTTCGGAAATAAACTTGAACGAATCATCACCTGTTGCGGGTGTCGATGAACTCCGGGTCGACGGTCGAGTCGAGGATGGCGGCCGGGCCGACCTGCACAATCCACAGCATGGTCAGGTGTTCAGACATCTCGGACAAGTCTCGAAGCTAGTGCTGGCAGTGCATTCACCGCCATGTAAGAGCGCTTCATACGGCTCAAGCAAATCGCAACAAGCAGGCGCACCGGCTCGAAGGTGGCGGGCTTGTACAGGAACTTGACGGAAATGACGTCGGTGCCCACGACGCCGTTGCCGCTGCGGCCGGGCACCTCGCGGAAAGCGTATGTGCCGGGTGCGGTGGCTGCGTTGAGGCCGTTGACCAGGTCCTGCCAGCGAGCAGATGTCCATGAGTCAGAAAAACAGCATGGATGTTTACTACAGCAGCAACCTGAATGCCACGTCAGTGGCATGCAGTGGTCTCATGACCGCGGCAAGGTGGGACAACCAGCACATGTGTGCCAGCTGGCAGACGGAGGTCACCTGAATGGCGCTGCTGGGGCCGTAGCCGTCGTTCTCGACCTGCACCGGCAGTTAAGGATCAATCAATATAGAGCTTTGCACACTGGACGGGGTGCGACAAAGGAAGGAAGAGCTGACGAAAGGTGCCCATGTCGATCAAAAACATGAGGAGATACTGGCCCCTGCGGCGCTCAGGCAAGGGGTCAGGTCCGACCTCCGTCAGGCCCGCGACGTCTGGCGAGATGGCCGTGATGGCGGCAATGATCTTCGCGCGCTGGCGGGCAAACTCCGTGGCGTTGTTGGCGCCGCGATCGGTGCCGCTGCCGCCGTTGAAGCCGGTGCCCTGGTTGAAGAAGTTGAGCACCTGCCCCCAGTGCACAAAACATCTGAATTTGCCTTGCAGACTGAACAACCTTGAATCAAATGAGTGGCGTCGAGTGCACAACTGTCATGTCTGCAAAAGCCCACGCATGGCCAGATGCCTCTCACATTGAATGAGCTGATGGTGGCGCGGTGCGCGCCCACGTCCGGCGGGCCGCTGCGACCGTTTTGCGTCAGGTCGAAAGTCGTCTCGACGGTGGGGTGGACTCGCCAGTCGGCATTGGAGAACGTCAGGACGCCGGTGATGCTGTCGGTGGTGGCGCCGGTCCGCAGCGAGTTGTTGTAGGACAGCTCTGCATTGGCAATGCCAAAAGCATAAGGATTGTGCATGCGCAGGCACACGAACAAACATTCCAACGTAAATCTGCCGAATTCGATGAACAGGCAAGATGGAGCGAAGTCTTCTGCTGCTGACGCAAATGCAGAAAGTTCTGCCGAATGAAACCCGTGTGCACCTGGCGGAGGATATGGAATGGGAACGGGGTTGCGGCTGCCGCGGCCGTCGTCAAGGACAATGACCTGCTGGCTGGCGTCCACAGCCGCAGCGGCCGCGCCCGGCTGAGCCACCTGCAGAAACGATGCACCGGCTTTGACGCTCCCGAGCTGCTCCAACACAGGTACTGGCAAGTACACGTACACACACTCTGATGTCTGAACTGCACGATGAGCCAGCCGCTGTCAACTCGATTATGACATCCGGATAGCCGTACCTGTGTGCCGGTGTAGACGCGGCCCTTGGCGCTGAGGGAGATCTGGCCGAAGGTGCCCAGCTGGAAGTTGTTGGTCACCGTGAGCGGACCCACCACCGTGACCAGCATGCCCTCGAAGGGCTCCAGCGCCGCGTTCTTCTGCGCCACCGTCGGCAGCGTCAGCGGCAGCGGGGTGACCACCGCGCCGGTCCTGCAGCAGAGCAGTTATCTGGTCAGGTCGTTGCCTCACAGCTTACTGTAAAACATTGCCAATTCACTTGAAAACCCAGTCCTGTACAGTTTTCGCCAGCAACTCACACGGATAGCCAAGGTTATTTCTAAGCAGAAAGGGAGTAGCCCGCACCCGCATTTGCGAACGGCAGTGATTGTCGTCAGCTCGGTCAGTCCTGCAAACTCTGCGACTGTGCCGGCAACCACGACCGTGTCGCCGATGGCAACCTGCATAGCAAATGGATGTGGGGGTGAAGGCAAAGCACAGACGTTCCACACTTCTTCACATCCTGCGTGATGAAGATGCCAAAGCCCAGCTGAAACCTTTAGCATCAACTCACCGGAATTGAAACAGTCGGGTTGGCGCCCTCAAAGACGAACAGGCCTGCGGAGGACGACACATGTCAGTCGATGCATGCTGAGACACGTATAGTGTTGAGCTCTTTGCGCAAAAGTAAGCCATGCTCAGCTGTGGTGCAGGGTGAAATTTTCACGCACCCTCGGATGTCGCAGGGTTGCCGTCGCCCCCACCAGGCGTCTGAATGAAGTAGCCGCTCAGGGCGGAGGGACCTTGGAAGGACCCGGTGACCACGCCGCTCACAGTGACCTGCACAAGAGTGGCACATGTCAGCAGTGCTAGCAGCGCTGGTTTGCAACATGGGTGAAGGCACTCGAGGGCAAGACTCGGGCACCGAGACGTGGCTCGCCTGCTGTGCCCACGACGCAGGAGAGGTCTCGCCTCAAAAACATGTCATCGCAAACGTGCATGGCAATCACAAAGGTGCATGGGGCACCTGCTGGCCAGTCAACGGCGATGTGGAGCCGCTGCCCTGCACCGCCGATATGGGCGTGGTGGCCGTGCTGCAGACATCGGCGGGCGGCGGCGACTGCACTGCCGTGGACGGCGGCGGCTGCACTGCCGCGGACGGCGGCTGCAGGCCGCCGGCGGTGAGCGTCTGGCCGTCATTCAGGGCGCCGAAGCTGGAAGCCGTGTCGGCCGTCCATGTAAAGTCGGACGCCATGTTGCCGCTGCCCTTGAGCTGCAGCGACAAGGTGGCGGCACCCGTGCCTGTCGTTTGTGCAGGTCACAGGCTTCAGATTTCGAGCAGGGTTCCAGCAAACACGCAGTCGCCAATGCGGACATCAATAGCGCTGGCATGTCGCAGAACATGCGTGATGCTGAAGTCAGCCGAGCTGTGCGCACCGTCCTCGGAGACGCCGATGTCGGTGCTCGTCTGGCCGGCGGCAGGGCCGTTGCTGGCGGTGAGCACGCCCTCCCAGCTCAGCAGCTGGATGACGGAGCCGCCGCAAACCAGGGCGACGCCGTCGTTCGGCCCGTTCTGGATGCCGTTCTGTGGGTATGTGGTCGCAGCCACCGAGAAGCCCGTGGCGCCGATCGGCACAGCGTTGCTGAGCGTTTTCGCTGTGCCATATGTCACGGCACTGCCAGGCATGTCACCGTTGTACAGCACCACTGAGATGCTGTCGACCGCGACGGTGCTGGGGAAGACGACCTCGATGCCCTCGTTCGCGTCTGCACGCCAGAAGCCAACATTGAGGCAAGTCCGCTGTGCGCCGTGCGTGCGCGTCATCATACATCATTCAGAAGCGATTTGAAAACTGCGGGACCTCACCGTTACCAGTGTTGTCGTAGTGAAGCTGAAGACAGAGAATTGAAAGGTATTCAGAGCCATGTTTGTTGCACCATGTCATGTTTCATGTGCACATTGCAACTGGGCGCCAGCAGAATTGTGCGACGGTGTATCTGACGGTCCTTCATCGATGTCCACTGCATGCAGCATCATTATGGTGCTGTGCACTTGAGTCCCGTTTGGGGGCGCACCTCGTTGATGAAGGCGGAGGCACAGCCACCTGCACGAAGGCATCGGGGACATGTGGGCTCAAAAACTGGCAGCATGCAAGATGTGAGCCAAGGCAGCACCGAACAGAATGATAGCTGATGCGAGGCGAGGATCCTGCTCGCGAGTTCACCCACATCCTGGATGTCCCGGCCGGGCCAGGAGCAGTAGCGACTGGAACCCACACGCAGAAGCCGGCCGCACACTGAACGGCAGATGGCGCACCTTGAGCCTGTGCCCCACCGATGGCAGCACCGAAAAGGCACAGTGCCAGCACAACGGCCGCCCCGCCCGTCATATTCGACTGGCTGCACCTGATGAAAACAACGGTCAGCGCGTAGCTGACGATCGCAGGCTGTTGAGGAGCAGCATGCCTGGTGCCGGATGACAGACGGAAAGAATCGATCTTCAGGCTCGTGTGCCCCTGCCCGACAAATGAACAGCCGTAACAAGGTTACTGCCGGGCATATTGTCGTGAGAGCACGTGGGTTCGTGAGTAATCCAACATGATGGCGCGGGTGCTGCTCGGTACGCGCATGCAGCCCGGGTCCGCGGCGCATGATTGAGCAATTTATACATAGACGTGTGTCGTGCAGTAACGCGTCGCGTCGCGATTCAAGCACATCGTCTGTCTCTCGGCTTGACGGCCGTCATCGGGACAGTTGTGCGAAGTGCAGCTCGGCTAGACGTGCGCGCAGCCTCCATTGCCCAGTTCAATGCCTCTAATATAACGACTTGACACTCCCAAGATGACCCGGTGCCTCTGAAAAGGCTTCCAAACAACCTGCCGCCGCCTGTATAGGTTGCTGTCAACCGAACCCCGCATCAAGGGCGAACCCGGCCGAGACGCACGGCCGGCTGCCCCCGTACTTTCACCGCAAGCTGATAGGAGGCATCTTTGAGGTCTGCGTGAAGCAGACAAGCCAGAAACTGGTAGCACAGGCGTGCAAACTTTTGTACCTGAGAGGGCCGGCACCCAGCTCTTGATGCCAGCAGCAGTGCGCCTTTTTCCGGGACGACTTCACCACGTAATTTGAATAGATGAGAGAATGGCAGGCGCTTGACAGCAAAAGTGAGGCGAGAACTAGCGAGAAGCTTGGTGCACGCACCAGATAGGTCCGCCTCCGGTAGCACAAAGGTATCTAGAGAATAACCCTGATGATTCCCACATGACCAAGTGACACATCCAGGTATGCAGCAGCTGGCCTAGCTCCGATGCGGCAGCACTGCTTTCGAAAGCCCGCTGCCGAGGCAAACTCGCCAGAAACATCAAAGGACGCCTGCAGAATAGCCATGCACTACCGCCTGAGGTGCCTCCATGGCACTCTGGCGGCGGCGTCACCAGTGCAGTTTGACCGCTCAAAGCCCAAGCCGGCAGACTGGGTTCTTCCTGACCATCGACAGGCTGACTTTGTGGCCGAACAGGTCGCGGATGTTGTTGATGCCGTACAAGATCATGGTGGGCCTGCGCAGGTATGGTGTAAGGCGTCAGGGGCGCCAACATCCACCGGGTGCAGCAAGGCCAAATTTCAAACCTCATGCATGTGGGCATCGGGATCCAGACATAGCAGCACGCCATGGCGCAGAAGCAGGGCGCACCGTTCCAAGGACAGGCCCCAGGCGATGACGTTGACGTCTTCTGGCAGGCCCATCGGCCGCAGCATCTCCGGCCGGAACACGCCCGAGTTGCCGACCTCCATCCACTTGCCCAGCTCCTCCGAGTAGCTGCACACGTGCGGGACGAGATCCATTACTGGATCCAGACAGCACCGACATCTGCGACTTCTCCGCAATGCTGCAGCGGAGTTGCACACCGGAAGCAGCGCCGTCCGTTCGCCGCCGCCACTGCCGCCACCGCTGCTGCTGCTGCTGCTGGTGCACACTGACTGAGAAGAGTAAGCTGCTGAGGTCTGCATGCCGCATCCACGTGCAGGCTCAGAGACGCATGTCCTGTCTGATAAACATGCGCCACCACCTGGCGGATTTGCAAAAGCACTCCCTACCTGAAGATCTCCATGCTGGGCTCGGTGTAGGGATTGAACGCCGGCTTGAAGCGCAGCTTGGGCAGCCCCAGGCGCTGGAAGAACAGGTGCAGCGTGCCAATCAGATCGCCCAGCGTTACGCCCCGATCGCAGATGACGCCTGGCGCACACGCGCAAACCCATCAGCCGCTCACCGAAACAAGCTCTCGAAACTCACGAGCACAATGGCACAGGTGCCCTGTTGTGTTGTAGCTGCAATATTGGCAATTTTGCCCTGATGCTGCAGCCTCCAACACGCAGTCGGCCATCAAGCCGCTTCCGGCTTTTCCTCGGGCTGTAATATTGCAAAGAGCGCCGTCTACGGCCTGGCCATCAAGACATTTCCAGATGTCGCGCTGGTTGTAGCTTCCTATACAACGTGGCAGGCGCGGCGCACCCTCAATCTGGTGGAATTCTGCCAGGTGGGTACGGTCGATGGCCTCATTGCGGAAGACGCGGTCGATGGAGAAGTACTTGGCCGGCTTGAAGCCGTCCCTCTGCGTCTGCGCCAGCCAGTACAGCATGCGGCTGGACACCGCCGTCGTGTGCGTGCGCAGCAGGTTCTTCTCCGCCTCCGACGTCTTCCAGTAGTAGCCGTACCTGCCAGCAATCAGCACATGACGACGATAAAGCGGTTTTCGAGGGGACAGCGATGTGGTCTAGATCTGACTGCATGCGTCGGCCTGAGCACAGCGGCTGGCTGGGCAGTTGGGACCGATCTGGATTGGTTGCAGGTGAACATCGTGATTGCCGACGACCAGACAGGCAGGGGAACAGTATGCCAGTTGCATGCACCCCTGACACTCACTGTGGCTCTCAAGACCGAACGCAAGGCATAGTGTTCATGTGAACACGATGCCCCCAGGTCAGCTCGGAGGGCCTGCAAATCGCACCCTGTGGAGCCATAGCCTCCACGCTCATGCGTGTGCCGCACCCGCTCCACATAGGCTGCCGGCAGCTTCTTGATCGGCGTCGTCGCCGGCTCTGCAGGGCCAGCACGGGTTGCTCTTTAATGGTCTGCTGGCGTTGACAAAGCACGGCTCACGCATCTTGATTCGACACAGAGCTCTCGCTTCGTAACCACCACACAAGCCTGAAGTTGCAAGCCATCTGCAGCACAGCTCAGCTTTGTGCGCACTTGTGAGGAAGAAGGTGTCGTGCGCATCCCGGGCGGGGTGCTGCTGCGGCTGGAACAGCGCGTCGAAGTTCCAGAAGCTGTTCTCCACGTAGTTGTTGGTCGGCATCTCCTCAAAGCCCATCTGCGTGAAGATCTTGCGGAACTGCGACCGCACCTGTGGGCGCGCAGGTACTGACATCAGGAGATGACTCAACAGCTGGCACAGGCGCAGGGTACCGGCTGTGTGTCCGCATTACACAACACCATAGGCAACATTGCGAGACGGAAGATACGTCGAAAGGGATGCTTCAGAACAATAATTCAGGACAATGAAAACGTCTCGCCTTCAGAAGGGGGTGCAGGTGGCCGCCGGCTGTCGGCAGCCCGAGCGCCGCAAAGTTGTACTCCTTGAAGGTGGCGTCTTTCCAGGTGCCCCTGCGCGCATTTATCCGATAGATCACTTTCGGAAAATCTGACCTGGACATTGCAGTGAGAGTGCACATCGTGAGTGACTGCTGCTCGCTATAACACAGTACCATGCGTGCCTTGCTTCTGTCACCCCTGCCCCTCTCTGCGCGTCCCATGCGAGCAGTCCCATGCGCGCGGCCCCAGAGATGCAGGTGAAACGCTTGGGACCAAAAGCCCAAGCAGACTGTATACTTTGGAACTCACTTCTGCAGCATCTCCGTGGTCAGGTCCGTCGGCTGCTTCTGGCGCTCCAGCGCGAACTTGGGCCCCTTTGTCAGGCGGTAGGTGGTCCACGTCTCGGGCGCAACCAGCTTGCGCTTTTTCAGCGCGTCGCCGGCGGCCTTGTCCAGCTGCTGCCCCCCGTCCAGCGCCTGCAGCTGCTGCTGCACCGTGTCCTCGATGGCCTCCACCTAGCGTGCAGGCAAGCGGGACTAAGGCAAATCCCACGGAGGTTTCCAGGAACAGGATTATGTCCTGGTGCTCCGAGAGTAGGAGTCCAGTGCTTTTGGAGGAGGGCCAACAGAACCCCTGGCTTGATGCCCAGCCGACGCCACTTCACTTGAACCAGCAGGACACGAGCCATGTTGTGGCTGCTCGACATGGAAAAAGTACTTTGTGACACACAGGTAGAACCTCACCTGCCGAGTGACCTTCGGATCCTTTGACCCCTTCTCCATCTTGAGCCACTTCCGCTGCATGGCTTGCCGGAAGCCATTGTCGGCAACGCCCGCCGGCAGCCGCGCCTGTTCAGGAGGAGCTCTTTATGCATGATTGTGTTGCCATCTCGGGCCCAGCTCGGATTCTGGCCGAATGCAATCACCAGTGCACGCTGCAGTTTACAATCCATGCATGGCGTGATGCAGTCAAGTTTCAAGCCCGCACCTTGAGCTCCGCCATCGATGTGCCCTCAGCGTCAATAGCCCGGAACAGCTGCGCCTCAGGCGACCCAGCGGCCACGTAAGACTTCGCCTCGTCCGTGAGGACAAGCCTCGAGTGCTTGATGTCCTGCGCCGCGATGCATGGCGCGGCCGTCAGGATAGGCCGCCACGGCATGCATGCATGCAGGGCGCCACTGCAAGTGCGTCCACAGCTCGTGCCGCCGCCTCAGCCGTCCTGCACACCTCTGCAATGATCATCTCGTATGCTGCCAGGCTCTTGATCGTGCCGACGAGCGCCGTGTGGTCGATTTGCAGCTGCTTCGCCACATGACCCGAGTCCGAGATATCTCGTTCGTTCAATTTCGCAAGCACGGCCTTCTCGAGGTCTGCCATTGCTAGTGGTGTCTGGTCCGGGACTGCAAAACGGCAAACCGTCAGGTCCGGATGCCACTGCAGATGGATGCAGGTCACAAAATGTCACGCCACGGCCGTCACAGCGCGACTCGTTAAGAGCAGACCAACGTTGAAGTACATTTGCATGCAAATACGCTAGTGCGTAACACTGAGCATGCTGGCAGTGGGCCAAAAAAACTTCACTCCAGCAGCAAATTTTTCTCCTCATGCACCTGCGCAAATGTGGGCCCGTCGTCACTCAAAAGTGCAAGCTATCTGACTTTCATCTCGATAGACGGCATTCGTGACACCACTAGCGTGAGGGCTTGGTCACCACAATTGGGTGAGGATTCCACTGTTTCGGCACACCGCACCGCGGGACTTTGCCTGCAACCAGCACCTTAGAGCGCATTGATAGATCGCCTCCGCGCCAGCAGGGCCGGCCATGGTGTGGCGTCGCCTCCCGTCCTTCCTTCCCAACATACCCATCAGGCTGCTGCCCTTCACCGAGGCCCAGCAGAAGGAGTTCGAGGCGAGCGGCCACCTGCGCACCGTCGCCTTCCGGACGATCCCCAGCCTGAGCAAGGTGCGCTGGCACCAGTATACACATGGCTCGCAGAATCCTGACTGCTGCCGCCGCGGGGCCGCATCCTCATGGTTGCACAGAAGTGGAGTGCCGGAGCTCAACTGCCATCCGTGCAGATCGACATCAAGGCGCTGCTGACGCGCATTTACGGGCTGGACGTGGAGAAAGTACGCACGCTGAATGTGGAGGGCAAGAAGAAGCGCACCAAGGGCGGCCACTACCGCCGCGCCGACTGGAAGAAGGCCTATGTCACATTGAAAGATCCACCGGTGCAGCAATAAGGTACATTCGCTGAACAGATGCTGGTGGTTGTACACACTCTGCTTGGCCATCAGTGACGGCATCAGCGTCACTGCGCATCCTCTAGTATCTGGTCGGTCATCGCAATCCGCGTGATCATTTTACAGGTTGTGTGGCCGGAGGTGGCGGCACTGTCAAGCGGCGGCAGCACTCTGCAGTAGCGGCGGCGGCGGCAGCAGCAGCGGCAGCAGCGGCAGCAGCGGGTGGCGGCTGCTGAGTGAGCTGCACTCCAGCGCCTGACGAGGTTCCGCAGCGCGGCGGCTAGCCACCTGCCGCTCCAGCGCCGGCATGCCGGAGGACATAGCGCCACAGGATGCAACTGCTCCTGCCTTCACCCACCACAGGTGCGCAGTTGTATGGCTGAGCAGTCCTAGACACTCAAAGGCGAGAATGGTAGTTAGCCCGTGCTGCATGGGGCCAAGCTTGCCCGCCGCATATCCATGCCAGTCCAGCTGAGAGCTTCTCATCAGCCCTGTTCCGCAGGGGCTACCCACTCTGGAAGGCTGGACAGAGTACAACACGAAGATGGGCTATGGGCCAACCACTGAACATGTGCGGACGCGCTTCCAGGCAAGTGTATAAACGGAGTCTCACGAGAGTCCCAGAACCGTGTTGCAGGCGGGACAGGATGAAGCACGAGGACACGTGGCGTGCCAACCACTTCTACCTGGTGGACACTGGCAGTCGACCGCTAACACATCTGTAACCCACTTCACTGCGCATCCAATGGACAGGTGGGACAGGATGCAGCACGAGGACGGGCGGCGCGCCAACCACTTTTACCTGGTGGAAGGATTTTCTGGCAAGCATGTCAGAAGAACAACGAATCGAACAACATCATTGTGCCGCAGGCGGGACAGGGTACAGCACGAGGACGGGCGGCGCGCCAACCACTTCTACCTGGTGGATGCGCTCGGCGGCGAGCACCTGGCAGCGGTGGGGGAGGAGCGCGACACCCGCGACGGCCACTACCTGTACCGTGCCATGCCGCCCTTCGACGCGACGCACCCCGAGTCCTGGGGTGCGCCTCGTGGTGTTTGTCAAAACGCTTGCTGCTGCGCATGTGCCGGCACGTATTGTAGGTCACGGCTGAGGTTGACGACCAGGACTGCCCAGCCTCGTACTGCTGGAAGCCGCTGGCCGTGGGAACAGAAATCCAGGATGTCGGTGAGAATTGTGTGTCGCTTGCGACAGGCAATGCTGGCAGCGTGGTGGAGTGGCTGCACTCGCTGGTGGGGCAGCGGGCCGACGCCCTCGGCGAGTCTGGCAACGGCGGCGATTCTGCTCCCATAAAGTGGCAGCAAGCTGCAGGTGGGCGGAGCATTGAAGCTGCAAAGAACACATACACACACCGGCTCAGATACCCTGGGCGCACAGCAGTGCTCGGGTGTTACCGCTGGGGTGGCGTCATGCGCTTGCTTCTCACAGAAGGGGTCCATAACTGTGGTGAGTCCTGGCTGAGGACCCACGGCTGCTAACTCTTTCATCAATGTTTGTTCTGAACACATTATTGAACTCCGACCATCCTCTAAAAGAGCAAAGCTTCAACGACCCTGGTCGTTGAGAGATTCGATGTCCGCAGGCAAGGAGGGCGGCGAGAAGCCGGAGCCGGCGGCGGCGCGCACGAAGCCGAATGGAGCGCTGGTGACGGCGGCTGGGCTGGCGCTGGACTCGTGGCCGCCGCCGCCGCCGCCGGAGCGCCGCCAACTGCCGCTGCCGGTGCTGCCGATTGTGGAGCTGCCCAAGCCGCCCGCCCAGCCAGCGCCAAGGGTGCCAGCTTCCGTCCTGATGTCCGTCTGATCTCGGCTCCGTTTTCGTTAACGGCGAGCGCATTGACAAAGAGTAGATCAAAAGACAGACCAACCACACTGAGTTCATGCGCTGAACACGGCATGATGGACAGCCTGACAAACAACGTGCACGACTGCTGAGTGTCCTGCCACTTCTGGCGCAGACGGCGGAGGAGATCCGGGCGGCGGGCGCGGCGGCGCGGGCGGCAGCGCTGGGGGGCCTGCTGGCGCGCGCCGAGACAGAGGCGGGCACTCGTGCCGCCGCCCGCCGCGCCGCCGCCGACTGGCTGCGTGGCGACCTGCCCGAGGAGGAGGTGGAGCTGCTGCGCGCCAACATCGCTGGTAAGCACTACGCCTGGGTTTCTTGCGGGACTTCTTGGCAATCCCAAGAATAACGACTTCAATGAAATCGAAACACTTTGTTTGTTGTCTCTTAACGTTGCACTAGCACCGGCACTTCATATTGAGGATGTCATACTTGCATTCGCCCAGGACTGGCGGAGACGCTGCGGGAAATTGACACGATGCCCTTGGCGATGCAGCAAGATACCCCCTCCGAGCTGCCGAACGGTGCGCTGCAGACGTGGCAGGCATGGCGGGGCAACAGCAGCTGCCTCTGTGAGCTTGCATACTGCAGATAGCTGGTGCTCACAATCGAGGTGCAGACTGGCGCCGCACGCAATTGTGCAAGAGCTCTGGAAGGACTGCGGGTCGTCTGGCAGCTGCAGATGTGTATTCATGTGACAGACCCTCCGGGTTGATGAGACATGCGTTCAACAATGGAGTCCCACCGCCTCACAGGTGTCCATAATGGCGGGAACAGTGCAAGTCAGCCGGGCAGTGGCGGCGGCTTCCTGTCGAGTGCAGACGGGGCACAGTGCAATGGTGTGGCCGTGGATTGCGTGGTGAGACATGCGGCACTTCTGCCTTGACCGCTTATTGCACAATCTCGATCCAGCATAGTGCAATATATCTATCCAGCAGTCGAGATTTGTGTCACATCATGAACATGTGACGTCCAGCCCCTAGGGTTTCCTATCCCCACTCTGCTTGAACATGCACAGCCTCTGAGTGGCCTGCTATCGAGCAGCTGCGTTGCAATGATCGAGGAGCGGCAAAAGAAGTAGCTGGGAGGTCAGGGTGACGCCGGCTCGGCTGCTGATAAAGCCGTGAGCACATGGTTTGAGTCAATATGCGCACGTTGTGCAGTGCATCAAGAGACGGCGTCTGTTGGTCCAGGAGCGTCAAATGCGGAGCTGGAGGTCAGGGGGCGCGGGCGCGGCTGGTGACGAAGGCATGAGCGCACGCCAAGTGGGCCGTTAAGCATCGTGCAATGATAAAAAGAGACGGTGCATGATGGTCCAGGAACGGTCAAACGCGGAGCTGGAGCTCAGGGTGGCGCGGGCGCGGCTGGTGACGGAGGCGCTGGACTACCTCCGCGAGATTGGGTCCTCCTACCTGCCGCTGCGGGTGCAGGCCGGCACGCACGCCGTCGCCGCCATTGCCGCCGCCGCCAGGCACGGGGTGCGCCTTTCACCCCGCAGACACTGAACTTTGCCCCAAGAACTGCTCTTGACCTTGTCATCACCATTCGACTGAGGCTGCAGGACCTGTGCTGCTGGTGTGTGCTGCAGCCACGACCCGAGGAGCGTCCCGCGCTCCAGTCTGTGCACGCATATGCAGCTAATTCTCAAGCGAACCACTTGCAATGCCGGCTTCCAAGCCTTCTAGACATGTCTGAATTGTTATCCACATTCTGCGAAGAGTCCTCATCGAAAGTACTTCTTTCGGCGCCCGTTCATTCCTCGTGTTTTCTCTCAGGACCCGGCGATGGCGCTGCTGGCGGGGGAGTACATGCGCACCCTGCATGGAATGCCATCAAAAGTTCTCAATGACATCCTTCCATGTACTTCATCTATCATGTCAGGATCCGGCAGTGGCGCTGCTGGCGCGGGAGTATTTGCGGGCCCTGCACGAGGTCGCGGAGGCGCACCTGGCGGTGCTTTCGAGCCGCGAGTACACTGCCGACCCGCGGGCGGGCCTGGCGGCACGGCTGCCCATGCTCGCCGCCGTGGCAGACGCCGTTGTGGACGCCGAGGCGGGTCAGGCGCTCGCCGCGCAGCGCGCCGCGGTCGCCGCTGCGATGGCGGTGAGGCCGCCGCGGCCGCCGGCGGCGCCCGGCGGCGGCCCGCAGCAGCAGCCGCAGCAGCAGCAGCCGTGGGCATCGGCGCCAAAGCAGCCCGCCGGCAGCGCGGACCAGGTCAGCAAGATAGCGATGGCTGTTCGGCCTGCCTGTAATTGTGAGCCTGCAGTTCATTGCGTCGTCTTGGGGCACCACAGCGCAATCACAGCATGGTGCCGGCGCTGCGTCCGAGCCAGGACGGCACTGCTATCCTTAAGACTTGTTGTATGCACTTGGGCTCATCAGACAGCTGGCAGGCATTGTACAGGACATGACAGGCTGGCCTTTTGGCATCCAGGCGGGAGTCAGCACTGGTGGCGGGGACAGCTACAGCCTGTCGCAGGACCCGAGTGGGGCGGGACAGGAGGCCGCCAGCAGCTTCAGCCCCGCGGTGCGCGCCGCCTGTGTCCCTTGGATGAAATGAAACCATAGCCCTAGTCAAGCTCCTCACACCCTGCCTGCACAGAGGGCACACTGCGATACAACATCGTCAGATTGCTGGTGCCCAGCTGTGGTTGTCAAACCCGGCGCTGCATTGCCGAGAAGCCTCGCCCCCTAACTGACCTCTGCTTCGTCTTCAGATCGGAGGCCTGGACGGCAAGAAGAAGCTGACGACCAAGCCGCGCACGCCGCACCCAAAGAACCTGCTCAAGTCGGCGGCGGCGGCCTCCGCTCGGGCGGCCGCCTCTGGCTCCACCCCCGGCGGCCCGCCGCCGCAGCAGCAGCCGCTGGCTGCGACGTCCCCCGCCGGCGGCACGTCGCACCTGTCGACCACGGCCGCAGCCTCGGGCGGCGCCGGCGCCGCCAGCGAGGGCTGCGCAGGCGGCGGCGGAGCGGCGGCAAGCGGCGGGTCACGGCCGGGCACCGCCGGTGGCGGCGGCGGCGCGCCGCGGCCGGGAGCGTCTGGCGGCGGCGGCAGCGACTCGGAGGTGGACGAGTGGCACGAGAGCGACGCGGAGGGCGAGGGCAGCATCAACCTGCTGGACGGCGAGCCCAACGCCGGGCCCTTGGGTACGCACCTTTTCTGCACCAATTTCTGAATCAAACCTGTTGGAAGGTCCTGCAGCTGTGGTTGGACGTCCAATGACGGGCCGCATTCCTGTTGCACTGCGAGGCCGATGCCGGGCCACTGGATGTGCACTGTGCTGCCTAGCTGCAGAAGTCAATCATGAAATCATTGAAAAAAGCAAAGCCGAGTCGCAGATTGCAGCTGGCATCCCAGGCTGAGCTGCAGTGGCACCAACAGGTGTACCAACGTTGTTCGATTGCCGATGCCGCAGCATATAGCCCTGGCCACCTGCCTGCGGCCATGCCCGTTAAAGAGCCACAGCGTGCCAGGTACAAACTCAGGGCATGTATCGAAATCCTCAAGTGCTGAGACTTGTCCCGTCACCCTGCCCTCGCAGGCAACGCGCTCAAGGTGCTGGGCAAAGGCAAGGGGTGCCTGCAGGCGTGCCGCTTTGGGGAGGTGCCCTCCATGGTGCGCGCCATCGTCGACGGCGCACTGGCCCAGCTGCAGCGCTCTGACGCCTGGCACGTCAATGCCAACTTCGTCAGGTGCTTCACAGTCACTTGACGCTGTTTGCCACGTGTTGCGAGAGGGTCTGCTAAACGACTCCTTGGCTAGCCTCCTCCATTCTGACATGTTTTTGTCGTTCGGCCTGAGCTCGGATTGCTGCCTGATGGAATCAATTTGTGCATCTGCCAGTATCATGCGTCAGTGCTGACTGCAGCGCTGCAGAACACCCGCAGATGTTTCCGCTGTTGTTCTGCAGGTCCTTCCAGGAGAAGGTGGCAGCGATGCAAAAGGAGGCGGGTCGGCTGAGCCGCGAGAAGGCGCCATCGACGAACCGCAAGGCCAAGCAGTCCGTGATCAAGATTGCTGACGCCATGAAGCAGTCCGTGGACAGCCTGTCAGCAAAGCAGAGCGCCAGCCAAGCTTGAAAGCAGGAGCATGAAGATGAGCACTGAGCCAGCAAGGGGAAGTGGATGTCGCTTGCAACGAAATGTGCACAACAAACCTGATGAATGAAGCGACACCACCCTGACACCTCTGTCTCTGTTCCTGATGATGTTGTGTCACCAACTTTCCGACACACAAAATAACACTCCTGCCCCCGCATGCCGTGATAACGACATTATCTGCTGCACCTGAGCCCTGTGTTGCGCGCGGCCACATATGAATGAACAGCAATTTGAGCACACACCCACAGCGCTTATCGCTGCGCCTGCCCTCGTGTCTGCAAGCGGCATGCCCAGCTGGGGAGAGAGCGAGGCGTCAACCGCGGGCATCTGCCTGCTGCTGGCCCTGCTGGCTCTGCTCCCACTGCATCAGTGCTTGCAGGCACGTGTGGTCCGCCTCCAGCTCGTCCGCTGCTGCCGCCAGGGCGGCGTCGCTGCCCTCTGCAGCTTCCTCGCCTGCCAGCACGCCCTCGCTGGGCCTGCACAGAGAGCTTTGATGAATTGTTGCATGTGAGAGGCTTGACTGAATACCAGTAGGAAAGCTGTGGGGCTGATTTCATGCACGAAGCCTGTTGAACTGAAGAGTGCGCTGTGTGGCACTGTCGGCCCAGCACGGCAGCATCCGAGTCTCTTCACGGGGTGATTCAGAAAGGCGCAAGTGTATTGGCAGCTGCATGTCAGATGGCCGGATCGGCCACAAAGCAACATGTTGCTATCACCTCCTGCCGCAGGCGCTCTCTCTGGGCGGCGGCAGCACGACCTTTGCAGCCAATTCCGGAGGCAGCGGCGCGGCCACTGAGCGGTATGCCCGGCAGTCCTGCGGCATCACTGGCACCACGTCTGGCAGTGCTGAGGTGGTTTCCGTTCAGCAAGGACAAGAAGTGACCACTGCGCTGGCTCAGAAACCATCAACTAATAGTTGATAATAATAATAATTTGAATTTATCTTAAAGAAATCAGTGGAAAAAATCATCAACGTACCGTGTCGAAACATTTTTGCCAGAACTGCCCCCCGGCCAGGTCCACCACGATGTACACGCCGTTGCTCTTGTGCTGCCGCCCGATGTTGCCGCACCACCTGCGCCACGGCGCAAAAGGGCCTGTGATCGCAGAAGATCAATCGACAATGAGCAATCAGACTGCGCCCTCGGCACAGACTGCACACCCTGCTCAGATCGGCCCCCTCAGATGGGCGCTGGCCGTTGATGCTTCTCAGGGTGCATGTTGGCGGTGCTCACGGCGAGTTGCGGAACCCACCTGTTGCCGCCGATGCCATACAGGATGACGCTGCTGTCGACGGCAGTCCAGGTCCTGACGTAGCCCTGGCTGCCGCCCTGCATCGAAGGTGCGCAGTATGGCCAAGCCGCATCGGCTGCGAATGTCAGGCAGTTCGCTTCAGGGTGCTGCACGTCATCGAAGGACAGGCTCTGTGTTTGCAGTGTCTTCAGACTGCCACATCCTGCACGCCCTGGCGACATACTGCAAGCACCGACAGCTAAAATGCCACTTCCTGCAGCTGACTTGCGCCCTCGGTGACCTGGAGTCATTGACTCATCATCTTCAGTGCACCTGCGTGCAGACCCTCGCCAGGAACGCGTCAACGGACGGAAATGGCGACGGCGGGCGGTGTGCTGGCGAGCCGGCGGCGGGCGACTGGCCGCGCCCGGAGGGCGGCTTCACGCTCTGCCAGGCAGGCGCCCCGCCAAAGCCGCCGCACCGCAGCAGCCGGCAGCCGGGCGGCACGTTGCAGATGAGCGACTGCATGAAGGTGTCCTTCTGGGAAGCCGCCGTGGGCGCCAGGCGCCCTGTGTCGTAAACCACATCAACATTGATCCTGATGCTGCTAGTTCAGACGGAAATCAGAATCGGAATCTTAGGTCGCTGTTTCGCAATATCACATTGTATGGAGACATGTCACAGTCGAGCTGGGCAATCAAACCGCATCGCGCCACAGGATGCACAAGCACCAGCGCGGGCACCTGTCGGCTGCAGGACGGCCTTCTTGCCGGCTTTGGACGACAGGTACAGCCGGAAGGCTCGGTTACGTGAGTACACGCTCGTGTCAACGAAGCACGTCCTGGCACCGGCGGCGTCCTGCAGCATTATGCGCAGAATGTCACCCCTGCCTGAAGTCAAGCCTTCCTGGACACGCCAACGACCGGCGAAAATTCTGTGGTTCTTTACTTGCACAACGTGACACCATCTGCAAACGGCTATGCAATCATTGCAGTAACACCTTTGCAGCACAGTGCAATGATGCGCGGCGACGCCCAGCCGGGCCCTGCATCGCATTGCGTCAGCTCCGCAAATCCAGAATATTTGTCCCGAACAACTTCTCTCCACACCTTTGCGACGCCTAACGGCCCATTCTGGGCGTCGCTGCCCAGCAGCTGGCCAACAAAGGCGCCGGCGTCGCGGTTCGTCTCAAACGCCGCACCCGGCAGCCGCACTATGATGTGCCGTGAGAACTTGGCCGGCGTCGACGAGTCCAGCTCCAGAACGCACTCCGGCGGCAGGCTTATTTCAAAGTGCCGCGCCAGCGCACCCGCCACATCCGCGAGCAGCGAATCGACGAGTGCGTCGCCGTCGGCGCCGGCGTTGACGTCTGAGCAGAACTCCAGGTCTGCAAGAACCCAACTCACAGATTACTTACGACACTCAACTTTACTTCGCTTGCAACAAGTTCTTCATGCTTCCATGATCAGCTGCTGAAGCAAGCGGGCGAATCCTTGAGTGGCAGCAGTGGCCCCCCAAACACTTGTGGTCTTCCCACTGGTGTTTGGCAAACCATGGGATCCGCAACTCGGTTTTGACAGTGCAGCTCACAGGAGGGAGAGATGCCGCACCAAAGTACAGGTTACAAGGCCGCAGTTCGCGGATGATCTCGTAGTGGTGCCGCCGGAGGTCCACGGCGCGGTATCGGGCCCAGAACTCATCGTACGTTGTCGCCATGAACTGCCGGGTGCCCTTGACGCCTTGCTCGAACGAGAAGATCCTGCAGTTGCCGTGCCATATCTGAGGCTGCCTTATGCTCATTACAACGCTTGAGCTGCTGCCTCCGTGGCTGCGTGTCTGACCTTTCTCAATGCGGCAAAGATCCAGCTGGAGTCCATGTCTTTGTTTCAGGAGCCCAGAGGCAGCTGCCATCAAGTACACAGGCGAGCTACTGTCGGCACCTGAGGTCGTGCTCGTCTGAGTGCGCGTCCGCAAACTCGAAAGCTGCCGCCTGGTGGGGGAACACCTTGTAGGGCGCGCGAGGCCGCAGGCGCAGCTTCACTCCCTGCGCGCGCAAACGTCACATCATATCGTGTGTTCGTCCTCCTGCCTGCCGAGATGACCTCTGCCTGAGACTGCAGAAGAAAGCCCAAAGTTACCTGCAGGAAGCGCTGGATGCGCAGCTCCACAGCCGTCTGCCCCGAGCTGCCGTAGAAGCTGCGCAGGCGGCGGCGCGCCTGCTGCGCCGCTGCTGGCCCAGCGCCATCAGGTTGTCGCTGCGCCAGCGAGTCATCGGCTGCAAGCTCGCCGATGCCGCCTTCATGCGCTGGAAGCTCCGGCACAGGCGCCTGGCTGTCCGCACGGGCTGCTGTGCTGCCGCTGTGCTGTGCCTGCTGCGGCTGAGCGGCGGCCGGAGAATTCCCCGCATCATGCTGCGCTGGTGCGGGGCTCTGGCATGCGCTGTCGCCTGCTTGGCATGCCGCATGCTGCGCTTCTGACGCCGGAATCACTGCACGTGATGTTGTGCAGCCTTCGTCCTGCTGTTCCGGCGCCGTCTGAGCTGTGCGCGCCGCGCAACCATGTGTCGTAGCCGCAGCCGCAGACTGTCTCAGGATGCTGCGGTCTGTGAGAACTGGCGCAGAGTTCGGCTGATCGATGCGCTGACGTTTTGTGTCTGGTTGTGCTTCGCTGCAGTGGCTCGATCGTTGCGCTGGAGTTTCGATCCCACTCATAGTGACATGAAACATCCACCTCTGGTGGCAAGTCTCTGCCCTCCGGAACTGCAAGACGTGAACTGTGGCCACAGCTGATACTGTGCTGCTGAACTGCTGAGATCATGAAACTTGAGGCTAAGCCAGAGCAACTGAGCCATAGCAAGTTTACGAGCAGGGACTCTCGATGCGCTGGCTTTTGACAGAAGCTGCCGGAGTCCCCTTTGCAATCGCGATGGCAACAAGAGGCTTCAGGCCGTGCTGTTAAGTCTAATTTGCTTGTCTTGGACTTTGAATCTCGAGCATATATGCCTGGGTATCATTTTAGACAACGGTTGTGCAGCTCCATGCTGTCGAGTGTTTCCTCTTCCCGCTGCCGGTGCACTGAGCTAGACAGTCCTTCTGCAGCAGTGGCAGCGAAGCGCGCAAGAAACAGAAGCTGCTGGGACTTGGTTCGAGTCCTGCTCGTGTTGTCGGCCTCAGCACTTCTGCTGGGACGGTGCTGGCTGTACGATACTGGTCACAGCGACACCAGCATCCGCGGCAGAGGCCTGCTAGACGTGAACTCAAGGGTGAGACATGGACAAAAACGGCTCCACTTGGTTCATGCCAAACAGCTCCCGTGTCACGCTGGACCACTTGTGGCGCCGTGCGCTTGCAGGAAGCGCCATGCTCCGGCGTCAGCAGCCTGCCGGACGAGCACCGATGTGAATTCGTCAGCACTCACTGCACATCAGGTGCGATGACAGGCTGTGCTGCATGGAGCGGCTTCAGCTGAGATGCCGTTGCGGAACCTGGTAGACGCCAACAGCGGTGCCTGCACATGGTTTGTGATGTCGATGGCTGCTGCAGGGTCACTCATAAACTACCTGCACGTCTACTACTGCACCGTCGAGCCGGCAGGATGGCACGCAGAGCTGGCGTTCCAGGTATCTGTTGTGATGTTTTGCAGAGGCTCAGCTCTGCCACATGCGATGCATGAAAAAACCCAGCCAGATGTGAGGTCGTGAACTAAGTGCTCATGTTGCAACGATGCAGTCGGCCTGCGTGTTCGGCGTGGCGCTGCTGTTCCGTGTACTATCGACGACAGCAGAGGACTACTTCTCGCCGATATTAACTCAAATGTCGAAAGACTTTTATCTGCCGCCGCGGCTGGCCGGAGGTGGGCAGATTGCAACAGGCAGCCGAGTTGTGTGTTGAAGCGAGCTGTTGGGATTGAATCCGTCAAGAAGGATTGCAATGCCACAGCAAAGATTGCCCGCGCCCACTGATGTTGAATGATGGTGCAGTGACGCTGATGGCATGGGGCAACGGCGCGCCCGACATCTTTTCGTCGATGGCGGCGGTGAAGAGCGGCGAGTACCAACTGGCACTGGGCGGCCAGCTAGGTGAGGCGGCCATGCATGGCATCCATGTTATACGAACTTAAAGGCAGCTTTCAACCGGCAAGCCGCGGGCAAAGCACTGCTTGATCAAGGACGAGGACAGCGTTGATGCTCAGCGTTGATGCTCTCATGCCCTGCAGGAGCCGGCATGTTCATCGGCACGGTGGTGCTGGGCGCTGTGCTGGCCGCCGGCAAGGGCGCCACAATGCGGGGCGCGCTCATCCGGGATGTTTCCTCCTACATGCTGGCCGTGGCGGTTGTTGCAGGCATCGTTGCGTCCGGGCGGGTGCGCGCTCTGGCAATCTGCGCTCCTGCAGCATGCATCGCCTAATCAACCTTGTTATGGGCGGGGCAATACCAGGACGATCCCAGAGGTCTGTAAGGGGAATCCTAGGCTGTGCGCGTCCCGGCGTAGGTGACGAGGGCCAAGGCGGCGATGCTGCTGGGCGGTTACGTCGCTTATGTGCTGGCGGTGTGCGCCGCTGACATGGTGCACCGCCTGAGGCGGCGGCCGGCGGACTCCCTGGCAGGGTGAGGTCTCGGTCTATTAGCGCCAGGTGCTTGGCAAGGAGGGACTTCCAAGGGCTTGAGCCCATGCCAGCAAGCTCGGTGCTCTCATGCCCGCCCCTCTCTCTCTCTCTCTCTCACACATGCCGTGCTCTAAAGAGTCGGTCCTTGGCAGGAGTTGCACTTTCGTGTGACACATCACTGAGACATCAGCATCATCAAATTGAAGGATGGCGCCCTGGCTGTAGGGACGACGAGGAGGGCAAGGATTTGGAGACAGGGCTGCTGACCCCGCCAGACAGCCCGGCGGACAGCCCGCGGGTGCAGCCGGTGCTGGGCACCGTCGCCGAGTCGCCGCCGCCGCGGCCGCCAATGCTGCTGAGCAAGGCCGGCTCCGCGTCGGCGGGCGAGCTCAGCGACCGCAGCATCGAGCTGCAGTCGAAGCCGCTGACTGACGCCGGCCACAGGTGCGCCGGCTTTTGCCTTTGCCGGCATGAACTCGCGGATTGCACGCGACGAGCTGCATCCGATGCTGCTGCATCTGCGACTCTCGGGAAGGTGCTCAATAATGGGCAGTCTTGACCTGCACCTCTGAATACGCCATAGTGACCTGGCCCCTGTGGTAGCTCCTGGACAGACCTATGGAACGAGTCGGTGACGGAAGCGTTCGAGTGCTGCACGCAGGGAGTCGCAGCCGGGCGCGGGCTTCCCAGCGGCCTCTGTGCCCGCGCGGCGGGCGGCCAGCCTCGGCGGCGACGGCCTGGACGTCCTGCCGCCGCCGCCTGCGCGCGTCCACCATGGGCGCCGGACTGCGCCCGCCATGAGCCCGCCGCTGACCTACAGCGACATGGTCCACATGCCCGGCAGCAAGTACAGGTGCGAAGGGGGGCGTGGGCCTGCCGGCGCAGCAGCGCGACGCAGATAGAATTGCAGTGCATTGACAACAAGCATGTTACATCTGACATCTACAAGGGCTCACAGGTCGTGTACAACACCAACGTGCGCTGGATGTGATGTTGTACAGGGAACGAGCGTGGGCGGCGCTGTCAGACTCTCCCAGCTTCCGCAGGCTGCGCGTCAACATGACAGAGCAGGAGGGTGCCCGAGGTGCGCTTCCACTAGTGCCCGCTGCACCGCAGCCGAAGCCATTCTCTGTGCAGTTGGCCATGCTGACCAATGTGCTGGGGTACCTTCGAGCTGTTTTGTAAGTGCAATCTTATGTCGTGTGCACAATCCAGGTGGCGGCGCGTACCGCCCGCCCAGGCTGCAGTCGAGGGCGTCGGTGGACAATTCCTACCTGGAGCAGGCGGGCGCGCATGTGGCGTCACCCGCCGCCGGCGGCAGCCCTCCAGCAGCAGCACAGGCCGGCGATGAAGGCGCCGGCGCGTCCGAGCCGGTGCTGTCGCAGCCAATGGCAGAGTGCTTCAGCCAGCCAGAGTGCCGCAACGTGTGGCTGCAGGCGGCGCACTATGCGACGCTGCGCGGCTTTGTGCAGCAACACCTGCTGCAGCGACTGCTGGCCGCCGTTGTGCTGGTCGAGTGGCCGCTCACCATCGCGCGGCGCTTCACGATCCCGCTGCTCGAGCAGGTGCAGATCACTCCCAGGTCATTGCGTTACCGCAGCCATGGTGGCATACAACACCAAGCAGCCTGCACAACAACTCGGACTTCCTCTTGACATGCTGAGAAGCATTGGCGGGTGCCTCTTCTTGACTTGTGCCTGAACACAAGGTTTTGCAATCGCAGGAGTGCTACTCGCGGCCGTGGCTCGTCGCCAGCCTGCTCGGCGGCCCCCTGGCGATCGCTTTCTACTTTCGCTGCGGCGCCATCGGCTTCGTGCTCGCGGCGGTCGTCGGTGCCTTTGCCGCCGCTGGCGGCTACTGGACGACTAAGGGTCCGGAGAACAAGGAGGTGCCGCCGGATTGGGACTGCGGCCTGGGCGTGCCGGTTGGCGCGGTGGCCGTTGCGCTGGCCGGCTTTGCCATCGCCTGCATGTGGATTGACACGGTGCGATTTCGCGATCGCCGTTGTCCGACTCGGCAGCCCTACACAGGGACGTTGCCATGCTGCCGCGTGTTGTAGGTGTCTCTATACAGCATGTTTCTGTCATGGCATGCGCTGAACCTGATCCGAGACAGTGCCTTGCCACACTTCTTTGCTTTCAGTGTCATGTGCGTGGACCGTCGTCTGACATGCTTGCCGTGTGCCAGGTCGCGTCGGAGCTGGTGGGCCTGCTGCGCTTGTTCGGTGTGCTGGCGCACGTCTCCAGCCTGGTGCTGGGGCTGACGGTGCTGGCGTGGGGCAACAGCATCCCCGACCTCATCACTGACGTCGCCATGGCGCGCACAGGGTACTGCCAGTTGCCAGTTCCCCTGCAAGTTTCGTGCATGCCCCTTTTGCTTGCCGCTTCCAGAGACAGCAGCTTTGTCACCCACACTTGAATATACCTGCGTGCTGCTGAGTCGCAGAGATAAACCCCCCGTCTGGTGCATGTTTCGCTCTCATGACTCCGGCCACCGCGTGCGCAGGTACTGCAACATGGCGATGACGGCGTGCTTTGCGGGCCCGCTGTGCAACATCCTGTGCGGCCTGGGGCTGGGCTTCTTCTTCCTGCTGGGCCGCGAGGGCAGCGACGGGGGGGCGGACGTGCAGCTGTCGGCGCCGGTGCTGACGGACGCCATCATTGTGTGCGGCAACTGCACGCTTGTGTTGGCGCTGGGGCTGCTGAACCGGGGGCACCTGCCGGCGCGCGCGGGGGTGCTGCTGACGTGCCTGTACGGCGCGTATCTGGTCATCAACCTCGTCGTCCACTTCGCATAACTGTGCTCGCAGGACATGTCCTCAGGAATTTGCTGAACTGTGGTTGCGAAACAATCTGTGCATTTTAATTTTCAGTGGTTTGAAGCGGTTCGAAGCTGGTCTTGAGTTTGTAGGTGCTTGTGTGAATCAGTCCTGGAGCTCCGAACGTGCAATCTGAAGGGCAAGAGTGTCTCTGTACGAACATGTGCAAACATCGGCAGCCGCGGTCATAGGGAAGGAGGAGGAGGATGAGGAAGCGAAGACGAAGACGAAGAAAATCTCGACGAAGAAAATCTCGATGACTGGTCGAGTGTTGATGTATAACTTTTGAACTTAGTTATATTGATCACCAACTAGCTTCCGCACGGAATTAGGGTTTAGGGCCGAGGGGTCGACTCTCTGCAGATTCTTCAGCGCGGCCGAGTTGCCGTAGCTGTTGTGCATTCGCGGGCTAGGCTAGAGTGAGGATCGACAATCGCACACAAGGCACCAGAGTGCAAGCGGCGGTGTCGTTGCTTCTCCAGGTGCGCGCGCTCACACCCTGGACCGCGACGCGGTGCTGCGTCCGACGCAAAGCTACCTAGGCTCCTCAATTGTTGCCTGATGACCAGCTGATTTGGCAGTTTCTGGGGGCTGGTCGCGGCGCACAGCCATCGTTAGCTCTCAGGTGAGCGTCTGAGAGCCGACTTATGTGCATGGTATGGTGCAAGCCACGAGGGGTCCTGCACCGATATCTAGCCTATATCTAGCCGGTTTGCCTTTACACTCGCACACCCTGCTCGTCCGCAACTGGTCAAAAGTGATGTGAATCATGCTGCGGATCTGCTTGTAGGGTCCTTACAAACGCCGCGCTGCACGCATCAGCGGAATGCGGTCCCGCATGCCCGCGGCTGCCTGCACCTGAGCCTTGAGGCAGCTGCCGACACGTAGCAGCAGCAGCAGCGGTGGCGAGGCGCACGGAAGGCGCCGCAGATCTGATACCCCAGCGTCGCCCAGCCCACAATGGCGGGCATACCGTGCGCAATCCAGGAGGACACATACACGGACCCGACATGGACCACCGGCGAGCTGCCGCGGCTGCAGAGCCAGGGCAGTCTGCGCCTGCGGTCTGGCCTCACCTCGCAGCCGTCCCTCAAGACCTTTGAGGCGGCGGCGCTGCTGCGCCAGGGCAGCATGAAGGTGCGGTCTGCATATGAAACGCAGGACCCGCTCGCCTCGCCACCACTGCTTGGCACCGTGTTGGCAAGCATGCGACGAGAATGTGCCACTTACACGCACCTGCCTGCGAGAGGCTGCAAGACTGCCCAGCTGCTTGTTTCAACTGCCTGAAAAGCTGCCGATCCCACCGCCCAGGTGAACGTGGCGCTGGGCGCCACGGACAAACTGGACAGCATGGAGGGGACGGCGCGGCGCTCGGCCATCAGGGCGCGGCTGGAGGATCTGGACGCCAACCACGACGGCATCGTGGACAAAGAGGACCTCGTGAGCATTTCTTCCATTGACTCCGATGCCCCTTTGCAGCATTATAGGGCATGCACAGGTTCTGATCGTGCCTCTGCTTGCTGGCTGGTCGCCAGAAACGTGTGGCGTGCTTGTATCTTGTACCCCACAACCAGTGTGCCTGCTGTTGTTTCGATCGGTGTATTGCATTCGTTATGTCGCATCACGCGCCGCGCGCAGGTGAGCTTCATTGACCAGACCATCAGCACGGAGCAGCGGCTGCGCACCGTGACCTGGGTGGCGACGGCGGCCGTGGTGGCGCTGGTGGTGTTTGCGGGAGCCACCTTCGGGCTCACCTACGCCGTCGTCGACATGGCGAAGGATGCACAGCCTGCGGTAAGGAACCTTCTCGTCAGTAGATGAAGCCGCCAGACCACGAGAGACACGCACTCATGTTGTTGTATGCAAACCTCGCTGTGGGTGTGCTCTGCTCTCGATGATCACCAAGCGGTGACGAGCCCAGCCCTTCCAAGCACCAACCTGCACGCATTTAAGTTCGTTGTCGCAGTTGCATTGCCACTCTGTGCTGCAGCTCGGGGCCTGGGCAGACCGGTCCAGCATGGAAGCGCTAAGGACGGCACACGGCGGATTCATGGAGCTGAACTTCACCAGGTAGGGTTTTGGCGCCTGTGAGCGCCTTGGTCGTCACGTAGCACCGTGCTTTTCTTGCTGACTGAAAAGCACACTGGGACCTTACTGGCTGCTGATTTAGTGACGAGTGCCGCCTGAGCCTCCCCTGTGCCCTCCTTGTCTCTGCACAGCAGAGAGCCGATATCTCTTGTATGGACAGACCAGAGCAACTCTTCCGTCTAATATCAACTCATGGTGCTCGTTCGTGGCAGGTCGCCCATCCCCCAGCGCGCAGTGGTCCCCGGCGCCAAGGCGGCCGAGGGCCCCGAGGACATCGACTTCTCCGGCGCGGCCGCCCGCGGCCTGCGGGCGACCGGGTCAGCACACGAGTTCCCGGTCGCCAGCGGCGTCGACTTTGACGACGGGGTCGCGGTGCGGGCGCTGCTGCAGAGCGGCGGCCCGCCGCTGGGCACCGTGTCGCGCACCAATGCCGAGACCGCCTGCCGCTGGCTGACCGAAGGTGCGGTTCTCACGGTTTAGTAGGGTTTCGTGGGGTAGGCGGCGCAGCTGGGCGCTTGCATCTGTGTGCTTGCTCTACCTACACCACACCTCCTACCCACACCACACCTCCTCTTTGGTGTGCTCCAGATCCCTGCTTCAGGTTCAGGTGAAGCATGAATAGCGGTTCTGCACTGCAACCATATTGCAGCGGGGGTTGCGGATTGGCCCAGACCGGCAGAGATGCTGACGACTCCCCGAATTCGTATTGGATACAAGGCCAGTCCTGACTGCGGAACTCTCTGCCATCTGCAGGCAACATCAATATCTCACTGAAGGTCGTGGACGCATTCGGCTCGCACTTTCCGGCCGGTGGCGCAACGGTGAGCGACTTCCTGCATGCACAGCCAATCGCACCTGAGCTCGCCTGCTGTCCCATCAACCTGATTCACCCCGTCAACCTGCTTTCGCATTAACATCCTTGACCAAAGCAATTGCGACGCATCCATTGTGGCTATTCTGCAGGTGGCCGAAGCCAAGGGCTGCCGTGATCTGCGCAAGGCGCCGCGCTCCAAGGCAGCCATCTCTGGCATCCTGGTGTACCACAAGATCACCTACGTGGTGCGCATTTATGCAGTTGTGCCGTACTCAGTATTCCTGCATCATCTACTCGCTCGCCAACACCTTCGCTGGGTGCATACCTGCTGCTTCAGCCGCCTAATCACACATTTTTCACCCTTGCCCATCCGTTCTCATCGTCGTGCTCCGTCTCGTGTGCCCACAGATCTCCTGCAAGAAGGGCGCGTCACGCTGCAGCATCCGGTACGCCAAGCACAGCGGCCCGACCGCCGGCATGTCCAACAAGAACGGCCGGCGGCTGCAGGCCGACAAGAGCGGTGCGGGGTTACACGTGGCCCTTGAGCACTTGGTCAGCAAGCTGCTGATTGACGGCCGGACTGGTCTCGCCCTGATCACAGTGCTGAAGTGTTCGCTTGTCAGCGCAGCTATTGCCAGCTCGAACTTCACCCCAGCTCACCGCTTTACCTGGCGAGCGACGCTGCTGGGGCCGTGGGACAGAGCTTGGAAAAAAGACTGCAGATTCATTTGAAGACAACACTGCGGTGTCGGTGTCGGTTTGCAGTCCGCAGAACGAGCAATTGGCGTGGGTGACAACCGGAAAGACCTGGATGACATGCTGCGTCGCTGCAACAGATAGCCAGCTGCCTGCCGCAGCTTTGTAGGCAATAACCATCATCGCATAGCATCTATCCTGCGGCCAGCGGCGCCCCAGTGCGTGGCGGGGTGCCGTGCGCCGCCCGCCATGTCGGCGGTCGGCACAACCGCAGCTTGCTACTTCACATCCGCTAAGACTGGCTCTCTCACCTCCTGCTTTGCAACCTCGCAGGCGCCGTCGATGGCGTGTGCCCGCCGGTGGAGATCGGAGGCGCGCTGCAGCCGGTGGACAGGCTGTCGGACGGCAGCTGCCCCAACTGCTTCCCCGCGGGTGCGACCGCCACGCTGCGGGACGGCAGCACAAAGGTGCTGTCCGGCCTAGTTGTCGGCGATGAAGTCCAGGTATGCTTCTGGTTGTGTGTTGCTGTGTCTCACACTACGCTCTCAATGACAACACGAGGCTTTCTTGGCTGACGCCTGTGGGCCTGATCGGCAGGCATCAGTGCGGCAGAAGGCAGTCTGCAGACTTCTCATGGGCATGGCAGTATGTCGTGCGAGCACTGTGGTTTCTTACGATACTGTGTCCACAAACGCCGGCTGCCCCCTCGGCAGGTGGTGGAGGAGGATGGCACGTTGTCGTGGTCGACGGTGTACCTGTTCCCGCATTTTGTGGAGACCGGCGCACACGCCTTCCTGCGCGTCTCCACCGCCGCCAACGCCTCGGTGCGCTTTAACTGCTTGCTATGTGGGCTGATGTCCCCGAGTCTCAGGCTCTGCGGTAACCTGAGACTCACCCGGCACAAGGCCTTGTACGCAAGGGCTCCTTATCCCCTGCATGCTTGCATCTCCACGAGTCTGCCTGATTTAATGTTTCAAAAGAACAAACAAGTTCTACCGAACAAACCAGGGATCAAACGCTGTGCAGATCACGCTGTCGGCGGACCACTACCTGTATGTCGCGCCCGGCGCCGGGGCGCCGTTCGCAGAGCGCTCTGCGGTGCCCGCCGCGGCCGTGCAGCCGGGCGCGCTGCTGTGGCGGCGCACGGAGCGGGGCGCCCTGGCACTGGAGCGTGTGACGAGCGTGGCCGCCGTGTCGGAAGAAGGCCTGGTCAACCCCTTCACCCTGCGAGGTGGGCTGGGTTTCTGAGTCTGGGTGGCATGGCATGGCATGGCACCCGGCAGAGGCGGGATGCGAGATGTGCCGGCACTGCGGCAGTGCGCTGCAGAGTCGGACTGCACATGTTGCAGCTCTGCCGCATTGGCGCTGTCTACAGCAGTCTGCAACATCACGCCTTCCATGTCAATCGACGAAGAGCAGCTTACACACACTCATTGACCTGCTGCTGCTGCTGCCGGCAGGCTGCCCAGTCGCTGCCACACGCTGCATATTGACCTTGCAGCATGCTGGTCGGCCGTATTGTGCCCATTTCAGAACCTGTTTATCGTTGTGCACACAGGCAACATCGTCGTCGACGGCGTGGCGGCCAGCGTGTACAACACCGCGATGGGCGGCGAGGCGCGCATGCATGCCTTCACCGGCCTGGGCCGCGCCCTGTGGCGGCGCGCGCCGGCGCTGCTGCGCTGGGCGCACTCGACGCGCGCCGCGCAGCCGCTGTCGCTCGCCATCGGCCGCTTCTTCTCGAAGGTGCTGCTTGTGCTGCCCCCAACCTCCCCTCTGCACCACTGTAGCAGTGCTGCGCCGCCCATTCCCTGTGACAACACTCGTCCGACGAGGCTGCCGCTTCTGGGATGCATGTGGGCGCCTGCGCTCTCGTCCAGATCAGTCCCTGCAAAACAGTCCTTGCACGCCGTCATGACACCTGACGCCTTGATTGTGCAAAGCGTCAAACGGGCCGACTGTGACCCGTCGCTTTGTATTCCGCAGAACCTGCAGCCGGCGACGCCTGGCAACCCGGCCCTACACTGGGCGGCGGTGCGCCTGTCCAGCCTCAGCGCCTGATGCGCAGCTGCGGCGTTGTCGATAGTCTCGCCTTTGTGCGGGCGTTCCAGCAGACTTGAACAATCTGCAGCATCGGTTCCGGTGTGCCTGCAGCCATCTCCGGGTACCTGTGCCGCCACTCTACGCCTTGGGCAGGCGGAGCAGGTATGGGGCACCGTGCACTTGCTTCTTGATTCACAATACATCATTTTGGCTGGAGATGTCTGGGTTATTTGAGCTTGACGCAATTATTCCTATTTGCGCGATCCGAACTGAGATGCGAGGTAGAGAGTAGGTAGATTTGGTTTCGACGCTGACGCTTTTGCGATGCCGCTGTCACTATTTCGGCTCTGATTCATTTCACGTCTCGCTGACGAGAATTTTGCTGGCTTCTATGCTTGAACAATGCACCGCAACACTGAGAATTTGGATGAACAGGCGAAATTTGGATGGACTTTCATTCTGCCGTCGGCGCTCTGCCCTTGGCATTCCCCTTGCAAGTTTCGTCTACCTGCCCCGAAGAGCATGCAACTACCACTGTCGTATAGCTTGCCATGATCATTACTTCGATTTTCGCTCTAGACAGGCGCAAACAGAAGCCAGAACATGTGGCTGCCCCGGGGGCCATTGCCGCCAGGGATGTATATAGCGGCTGGGGACTCATGTCGTACGAGAGTCTCGCCTGATCGCAGTGACCTGCCTGCTGCTGCGTCCTGTCGTCACGCTTTGCACTAGGAACTGTTTGCAGCCATGTCGATGCTGGCATCCCTGCACGCCAGCGGCGTGTCCTGCGGCCACCTGCAGGCGCGGGCGCCCAGCAGGCCCGCTACATGCAGCCTCAACAGCGCCTTCAGCGGGTGCTCCCTGCGCCAGCCGTCAGCAGCGCGCCAGCCACAGCGGCAGCAACGGCTGCAGACATGTGCTCGCCAGGCGGGCGCGGAGGAGGATGACAACAGCGAGGGTGCCGGTCGCCGTGGCAGGCGGGGTGCACCCGGTGGCGGAGGAGGGCGCTCTGGCGACGACCGGAAGAACGGCGACCGCAGGTCAGCCCAGGCGGAACCTTGCAGTGCTGCCCTGTGCAAGCAGATTGCAATTCAGTCTGTGAGGCAGCCGATCTGGCTTGTCAGGCGTGGGATTGCACCATATGCAAGCTTGCTGTGGTGCCACCTGGTGGCACGCCTGGCCCGTGGCGAAGATGGCAAACGCCCGCACACTCGTCGGTAAAGGACACGAGCCAGGAGGTTCGACGACTCACGTACTTGACTCATGTGATCTGTTGTGTAAAGTGTTATGCCGAGTCGCGCCGCACATTCCCGACCTTGCGCCTCCTGTGCCACGCAGGCGAGGCGACCAGCAGGGGCAGGACGACGGCTGGGAGGAGCGGGTGGTGCAGGTGCGCCGCGTCACCAAGGTGGTGAAGGGCGGCAAGCAGCTCAGCTTCCGCACTGTTGTCGTGGTCGGTGACGGCAAGGGCAACGTCGGTGTCGGCTGCGCTGCCGCCAAGGAGGTGAGCAAAATAGAAGGATGGATGCTGTGGCGTATCTTATCAAGTCTCGAGAATGTATTAGTGAGTTCGGCCCTGGCACCCACGCAGCAAAAGAAACGGATAGTTGCACTCCTAAAGGCAGGCCGAACACTTGTGAACCTGGCGATGGCTTGCGCTGCTCGCGATTGTTTGCTCTGCTGCAACAGATGGTCGATGGGTCGGAGGAAGGGGCTGGGAACCTGGCAGGGAATCGACCAGCAGCCGGGCTATCTACATCGTTGCTATCAGCTGTGCGCCATCTGCCAAATGATCTGCAGCTCAGAGCTGACGCGGCGGTGCTCTGGCCTACCCCGCAGATTGCGCAGTCGGTGCAGCGCGCGGTGCTGGTGGCCAAGCGGGAGGCGGTGTTCTTCCCGCTGAACAAGGCCTTTTCGCTGCCGCACCGTATTGACGGCTACTGGGGCGCCGCCAAGGTCATGCTGCGGCCGGCGGCCGACGGTGCCGGTGTCATTGCCGGTGAGTGATTCCATCGACAGTACCATAGTTATCATAGTTGCGAACACCCAAAGCTATCTGGCGAGATGCACACAGCTGCCGCGGTTGGTCGCTTCAGGGAACGAGCGATATATGGGAGTCGTCCGCAGGGGTACACACATGCCCTGGCCGGGGATGCAAGCGCTCATGTCGTCGTCAGCAAGCGCATTCATACACCACTGGCGCGCCCCTGTTGCACTATCTGCAAGAAGCAGCTGTGCGCATCTGCCAGCTGCGAGGATCAGTTCTTGGGGGACCAATTCGCCACGCTGAGAGTGACCTGGCAATTGCATGATCGGATGCCGGGTGTCACAGCAGCGTGACACACCCCTTGGCCGCGACCCCTAACACTGCGCAGCTCCCAGCCCACAGCGCCATACCTTGTGCTGTGTTCGTGGGGCCGCGGGCGGCACGGTGCGGGTTTTGATCTAGAGGCATTCAAAGGATCTCAAGTAACTAACAGTAATTGACGCAAACCATCCTGGTCGAACCACATGTGCATGGGGCTGCAGGTGGCGCGGCCGGTGCTGGAGCTGGCGGTACACAACGGATGTACAATAATTGCTTGTTTGGTACTCGATTGACTGTGCATGTGGCGCTGCAGGTGGCACGGTGCGGGTGGCGCTGGAGCTGGCGCTGTTCAAAGGAACTTTCAGTAAGTAATCAGGTAGTAGTCAACATTGGGTGTCCATGTGTCGGCCGCAGGTGGCGCTGTGCGGGTGGTGCTGGAGCTGGCGGGCGTGCGCAACTGCTTCGGCAAGCAGCTGGGCAGCGCCAACCCGCTCAACAACGCGCGCGCCACCATCGAGGGCCTTCGCGCCCTGCGCACCTTCAAGCAGGTGGGATCTCAATCGTGTTTCAAAACTCCCGTCGGTGTTCATCAGGGGGCTCAAGAGCCGATGCACGGTGCTGATTCTGCTGTGACTCGCACTAAGCCGCGCGGAGCCCTGCCGTGCTGTCACGCTAGCTGAAGCTTGTAGAGCATCGTCGCAGGCTCACTCGCCTTTCTGCTGCGCCCATGGGCTCGTCCCCCGTTGGACATAGTCACTCTGACTCGAGATGGCGGACTCAGGGTGATCAAGCTGCATTGCTCATTGCCGCTGCAATCTGTGTTGCAGGTGTCCCAGGAGCGCGGCATCAGCGTGGCGGAGCTCATGGTGCGTCTTCTCAGCAGTACTTTTTCTTATGGTGTTCCTTACCTGGCTCACTACCTAGTCTGTTGCCTTCAATTGGCTGCTGATGGACGGCACACACCGCTTGCAAGCCCCGTCCATGCCTTGCGCCGCACACATCTGATGCAGCGCGTCGTTCGTCAACGTCATGCCGAATCTGCGTGTGCAGGGCACGGACGTGCGCGAGCCCGAAACGACGCCGAGCAATGCCATTGCCGGCGCCATGTCTGGCGCCATCTGAGCCAAGGAGGACGGCAAACCGCACATGTGCGGCAGCTGGTCCCCGGCGTTTAATTCATGTCTGGCGGGACCGGTGGTCATGACCGTTTGAAAGCATCCTGGATTGCTATAGAGATGTAAACACCTGATGCTCTTCGAAACCAGAATGCAGTGCAGCAACTGACGGACTCGCACACTGCTGTTCAGCCAGCCATAGTTCTGCCAGTGGTGCAGTGCGCAGTCGCTCATCAGTGGTCCTGCGCCATCAGCACTGCAATACTAGGTAATTGTTCGTTCAGTAGGGTCAAGTCACAATACAAGTCGCTGTCATCACCCGTCGCCGTCATCAAGTGCACCAAAATCTCTCCTGCACGATGGGTGCTGTGCTGTGCAGCCCTTTAAACAATGCCAACAGGGTACATACCTTCCGTAGAAACAATTTATTGCACAATCAACCACGTCAGACATCAGCACTGCTGCCTGCAGAATCGGCAAGCAGCCGCTGCGAGTCTTCACTCTCCACCACATCGTCGCCCTCCCACCCATGCCACATGAGCTTGAGGTCGCCGCGTGACCATGCTGAGAGGGTAATGACCGTCAGCATTGACGGCACGATCCAAAGCAGCGCCGGCTGCAGGATGGCAAAGCAGAGACGTCAGTACTCGAATTCATTCACGGCATGCAGCAACATCAATGCAGGCAGCACTGTGAGATGGCGAGTTTCCGCTGAGCAATATGAGCAAAATATCTTAGTAGGGTACAAACAGTACCTGGCCCTGGTCGCCGAACCAGGACAGCATGAGCGCCACGTAAGTCAGCAGCAGCCCAGCGCTGTAGGCGGCCACCGCCGGCAGGAAGTGGCCCCGCCACAGCGGGCGCCTGCTGGGCGCCTGCGACGCGTCGAAGCAGCGGCACATGGCCGCCAGCACGCCTGGCAGCGCGATGTCTCCCAGTCCGAGCACCGCAAAGCCCTGCAGGCTCAGAAACAATGAGGGCCATGAGAGCTGGCACGGAGTCTGTGCTGTTCCGTGTGCCGCCAGTCACGCAGGCAGGTTTCTGAGACAGCGTCAACCGTAGTCCGCACGTTAGCTCGGAAGTGCCGCAGGGCGGGCACCAGCAGCACGATGGGCAGGGGCTGCTGCGAGGCGCCCCCGGTCGCCACCTGGAAACATTGCCAAAGGACCTTGTCATCCTCTTCTCGCCAGCTGTCTGTAGCTTCAGGCTTCAGGCGGCGGGATGTTGCATTGCACCCCAAGTATCCAGCGCTGCATGGCAAAACGACAACAAAGTGCAAGCCAGAAGGGCCTGATGAGTGCAGCGTTCCATTCTCAGCAGGTAGCACACCTCGACCATGACGCTGGAGCTGTTGGACAGCCGCGGTTGGATGAACACCCAAAACACGTCGTAGCACAGCATGCTGCCCAGCAGGATCGTCGCCACCTGCGCGTGGCGAGGCAGAACTGATCGATCAGCAGCCACAACTACTCCGATGGCTGCATTAGACAGTTGACAGCTGCGGCACTGAACAATGCTGAATGGCGAGTCGGCGCATGAAGCATGAAAAGCTATTTTCTGCAGCCGGGACTGACACAGGGGCCGCGCCTTCAGGCTGTTGACGCGGACGCCGCGCAGGCACGACAGCACCAAGCACACGCCCATCAGGTCCTGCAAGAGGAAAGGGAAACGAAAATTTAGGATAGTGGACTTGCTTCATTCAGAAGCAGGCAGTCTGGAGGAGGTTTGCCATGGAGACACGTTTGGTTCCGAAAGTTCCAAAGCAACCCCTTGGCTTGGTGCAGTCAAAGCGTGCCTGGAATGTCCAGGCCCAGGAGGCCGACCGGTGCCTGCCCCAAACGATTGCAGCTGCGGCCGTGAGCGGCGCGATGACCAGCGTGGAGGTGGGCACCACGCAGCGGCGGCCGCCGCGCCAGGGAAGGGCCACCGCGTGCGCTGCGGCGCGTGGGGAGACTGCCGCGAGTAACAGGCTCAGCAAGGCGATGATCGCGGGCAGCGCACCGATGCAGAACAGCACCACCTGCGCAGGAAGATCGAACCAGAATCGTGCGATGCTCTCTGTGCGACTGCAGAAAGGGGGCGCAAATGCAGCAAAACCACCTGCGAGTGGTGGGCCGGGAGGATGAGTCAGGGCCTCGAGTCGTGAGATGCATGGCGCAGAGTGAACGACTATGAGCTGCATCAGATGTGTGCGGCGCAAGGCATGGACGGGGCTTGCGGTGCAGTTCTGCAGACATGTGCAAGCGCGGCTGCCAGATGCTTGGACTTTGCAGCGCCGCTCAGCGTCGGCAGGGAGTAACACGAGGGACAAAAGGAGAAAGGCGGGCGCACGGTGATGGTGTTGATGTAGTCGAGCAGGAAGTAGAGCATCAGCAGCACAAAGCTGGCAATGAACAGGTACGCCACGGCTCCCTGCGCCGTCACGTACATGACGTCATCGCCGCCGCCGCCGCCGCCGCGCTTGTCCGCCACCGCCGGCGACTGCTGCTGTGTAGCGGGCTGTGCATTGGCGGCGCCCGGGGGGGCGCGCTCCTCTGAGGAGCTGCGTCGCAGCCGTGGCGAGATGTTCTCCTGCAGGACAACGTGCTCTCGGTAGGAGGAGGGCCCAACTTAGCAACGGAGGCTGCTGCCGCAGCAGGCCTAGCCCTGGCTTGTGCCGGCACTGCAGTGTGCAATTCCTTGAGAGGGGAACCCTTGAGAGACTCCTGAGCCGGTGCTGAACAGGTCTGTGGGCCAGCACAATAGGAGGGTTACGAGGTGGATGCCGGCAGTGCTGCCAACGAGCGTCCGATCCCCTGCCCACGTGTTGCAAGGCTCTGCCCCTTCCAACCACGACTCCACAAGGTTGCCCACCTGCCGAGCAGTGGCGGCAACCAGAGGCTCGCTGCCGTCCGCTGCCTCCGCGCCCGCCTCGCAGGAGCTGCTGCCGTCCTTGCGCTGCCGCCCCCGCGCCGCCGCCTCGTCCGTCGCCGCCCACAGCGAGCCGGCCACGACGGTGCCCACCGCCATGAGGAACAGCAGGCCCTGGCTCCAGTCCAGCGGCGAGTACACCTGCGGCACGTGACACTTCGTCACCCTGTGGGGAAACCTTGGCAACAGCCTGGCTGCAGTGAGCGTCCAGCTGCAGGCCTCTGCCACACCTACGGCAAAACTCTGCAGTTGAGGAGAGGGGCAGGCGCACGAGCCCAAGGAGGGCATGCGTTGCCCAGCAGCATCCAGTCTGCAGGGCAAAACAATGTGCACAGTGAGCTGCAGGAAGTAACTGCAGGAGGGGCCATTGCACACACCGGCATGAAGGCGCTGATGGTGCCGCGCTGGCCGGCCAGACGCTGCAGCGTCTCCCCCGTCGCATGCGACACGCTGACCGCCTGAATATCATTCTCGAGCTCCCCCTTGGTGGAGTTGTCCTTGCCCATGAGGAAGCACCCTGCACGCGGGCAAGAGCATCTCTGGATGATGCTGTTGATATATATTGTTGATATGTATGGAGGGCCCGTGTACCTGTACTGGAGCACTGGCCTACTGGCTTGAGCCATGCCGCAACATGCTGCAGAGCAGCGACCCATGTGCTTTGAAAGCTCGTGCAATGCAGTGCGTCCACTCACCGGGCTGCGTGTCGTAGACGATCAGCAGCTCAGCGCCCGCCCGCTGTGCGATGCGCGCCTTGTCAGCGAACAAGCAGTTGCCGCGCACGGCCAGGAGCGCTGTACGCTGACCGTGCTGCCGTGCGACGCCCGCAGAGCAGGCGTCCAGCGGCTCGGCGACTGCCAGACGCAGGGTTGCGTTTGGTGAGCGCTGCAGCTGCGCTCCGAACAGTCCCGGCATGCCATAAAACGTTGTTGCGGCGCCGGCGCTACTGTTTGTGAGCAGCACCACCTGCGATTTCAGGCAGTAAATTGATTGAAAGAGCTTGATACATTGCGGCGCAACCATTTCTTGCGGACGACTTGCATTTAGACAACAGCGCTCACCGGCGCGCCCGCGCACGCATCCGGCGCCACTGCATCAGTGCTGACCGCTGATAGGAGGAGCGTCAGAGCCAGGCCCAAAACGACCTCATAGCTCATCTGTGCAGCCTCAGTTGCACGGCGGCGCTGGTAGAGCCAGCTGCAGGATTTCGAGGAAAACAAAAGCACGATTTCGAGGCATAAACTCCTCCGGTAGGTGCAGCTTAGCTCAGCTCAGAATGGCTGGAGCGCTGTGGCAGCACTGTCATCAAAGGTCACGAAGGCTTGGGAGACGTGGTTTGTGCGGGCATGAGTGCATTGCTGGTTACTTGAATTGGAGGGGTTTATTCATTAGGTACGATGTTCATTTGGTGATTCGCATCTGCTGCAGTTGGGGATTGGGGATTGATTTACCTTAGTTACAATTACAGTTCGCGGTCAACTCAAAATCCATTTGCAGCATGATGTGTCTAGGCAGCAAACCAGGATGGCGACGAGCGGCAGGCGCAGCACTGAGAGCCCGGGTTTCATGCCACCGTGTCGGCAGGCCGTCTCATGGGTTGCGTCCCTTTGGACTTCCCAAGAGCTCAGGCTGATTGCATAAATGTTGACGCTGGCGACTCTCGACACTGTTCGAGTTGCCATCGAATAACTTCGCAACCCATGTGGCGTCCCTCTGCGGGTTTGCGTCCCTCTGCGTCACTGTACTGGCTGTATTCTTCGGGCCAGCGTCACTGCAGCGCTAGAGAGTCAGGATTCGTCCGCGAACTTGACCTCTGTGACGTACCCCAGGATCGTGTCCAGCACCTGCGCAGATATCACATGACCGCTGGGCCCTGGCAGCAAGTCGCAGTCCGGGCCACGTCTGCTGAGTGTGTGGCGATGCTGCCCAGTACAGTTGCCAACGCTGGGGCCGGCTTGAGGCACATGCGCCACAAGATATGCCGCCGGCGAAAAATGGCCCTGCCATGATGTCGCCACTGGCCGCACCTGCTGCTTGTTCTTCGCCACAGCCTCCTTAATGTCCGCCTCCGCCTTTGACGACTCGCTGGCCAGCCGCTTCGTGGTGTCGCCGGCGTTGGAGGAGTTCTGCGGGGTATCGAGCAATGTGGTCACTCAGCGCGTCTGCGAACAGCAGTGCTTGCGAATGGCAGCGCCACATGACCGTGCGCACAGCAATAGGTGCAACTGCTGCACTGGAGCAGCACCCCGACTCACCGCAGACATCTTCTGCTGGTAGGCGTTCTCCCTGTCAGACTTGTACGTCTGAATCTCCTTCTCCGCCTCCGCCTTTGCCTGCTTCAGCCTGTCGTTTTTCGCTGCGGCGGTCAGGACACGCAAAAAAGGTCATTAAGGATGGTTTCGAAATGCGATGGGATCAGAGTCTGCGCGCTCTCCACGCTCCACAGCTTGCACCAGGCTTCGCAGGCAGACGCATCTCCCGTGCTGACCTTTCCGTGCCTTCGCCACGATCTGCTGGGCTTCCTGCTCAGCGCCAAGCAATTTCTGAATGCCGTCCTGCGCCACTGACACCTGCGCCATGGCTGCTCAGACAGCTGCCAGGCGTGGCGCGCACGATCAGGAGCTTGGCGAGAGCAGGCAGAGGTCAAAGACCTTTAGGTATCGAGGTGCTGGATGGACTTCTGCTGCGGACCGTCTCAGGGCGCGCCAGCGACAAATGGCATGTGATCAGGATGGTCAGGGTACTCTTGCAACGATCAATTGTGCACGCAGGCGTCCGCGTGCGCTCGTGCGACGAAAGGTGCAAAGTCCGGGTGAAGATGTTGGTGAAGACACGATGTAGGGTTTTCCGCGGCTAAGGGCTAATTGGCGAGCTGATTGGACCTAAGTCGACGGCCGCATAAGCTCCCGACTCGGAACGAGTTCGGCCTCTTAGCAGGCGCAAGATTTGCGCAGGGAGCACGGGCGCGTCAAGATGTCTCACCGCAAGTTTGAGCGTGAGTTGCCGTCGGCCTCCGCTCTGCTGCTGGCTTGCACCGAGGATGGGTGCCGGAGATGTGTTTTGCAGCAAAGGGCGTGCCACGCTCAGCAGGCCTACGCGTCAGCAGAGGATGGTGCTACGCAGCCGCGTGTATGATGCGGCGGCAGCACGGCAGTTTCGCAGCAGATGGCCCAGCACAGTTGCCAGCTGCAGATTGATGCTCTTGACCATGCTCAAAGCTTGCTCGGGTCGTGGGGCTGTCCGTGCAGCAATGTGCAGCATGCTTGCTTCTCCACCCTTCAATGTCGCACGCCCGCAGGGCTCGAATGGCGTGGCTGGTAGTTCAGCTGGGCCGGCCGGCGGTGGGGTGGCAGGGACTGCTGGGCGTGCCAGTGCCTCGCCTGGCTCCTCTGGCACATATCCTTACCTTGTGCTCTATTTCCTTCTGCGCAGACCCGCGGCATGGCTCGCTGGGCTTCCTGCCCAAGAAGCGGTGCCGCCGCGGTCGGGGCAAGCCGAAGTCCTTCCCCAAGGACGACGCCTCCAAGCCACCGCACCTGACGGCCTTCATGGGCTACAAGGCGGGCATGACCCACATCGTGCGCGAGGTGGAGAAGCCCGGCTCCAAGATCCACAAGAAGGAGACAGCTGAGGCGGTGAGCACCCCTGGACGGCCTCTCAACTGGGCAGCTGCCCTGCACACGTTACTGCCCCAAAACATGCATTGGCAGCCCCTCGTCGCAGTTCTCGCTTGAGGAGGCTTGCTCCATCTCATGATGGCTGTTCACACGTGCTTATTGTTCCTGCCACTTGAGCAGCTTGCATGGTTCGGCTGCTGCACTCCGGCTCGGTGATGCAAAAGTGCTGCACTGGAATTCGCCAGTTACAACGCTGTGCATTGCATGCGCTAGGTCACCATCATCGAGACGCCACCCGTCATCGCCGTCGGCGTTGTCGGCTACGTGCAGACCCCCCGCGGCCTGCGCACACTGAACACCATCTGGGCAGGTGCGTCCCGTTTCGCCTGAACTGCACGCACGCCCGGCACAGCCTGTAGGGTGGTCAACAGCTGTCTGGAATATTCTTGCCATCCTGCATGCAGACCAGCAGGTTCTCTTCCCACTAGCATGCTGTCCATCGTCATTTCCTGCCCCACAATCAACTCCTCTCGTCTCCCCCGCCCCGGCGCTGACTCCCCTTTCCCGCTGCTCCCTCCCCACAGCGCACCTGTCAGACGAGGTCAAGCGCAAGTTCTACAAGAACTACTTCAAGACCAAGAAGAAGGCGTTCTCCAAGTACGCGAAAAAGTATGAGGACGGCAAGGGCGCCATCGAGGCGGAGCTGGAGGAGCTCAAGCAGCACTCCACCGTGATTCGCGTGCTGGTGCACACCCAGATCAAGAAGATCTCCAACTGGGGCCAGAAGAAGGCGCACATGCTGGAGGTCCAGGTGGGCGCCTGCCTTTCGTCGCCCACCCTTTCTCGTTTGCTGCTGCAGGCTGTGCCGCGGTCTATGTGCGGCTGCCTGAGCATTGCTGCTGTATGCTTCGCAGCACACTGTGCAAGGAGGACCAAGACCATCCAGGAAGACCGCTCCTCGATGCCCAAGCCATAAACGCCTTCTCCTGTCTGTGCCCCCGCGCAGATCAACGGCGGCAGCATTGCGGAGAAGGTGGACTTTGCGTACGGCCTGTTCGAGAAGGAGGTGCCAGTGGAGTCGGTGTTCTCGACCAACGAGATGATCGACACCATCGCCATCACGCGTGGACGCGGCACAGAGGGCGTCGTCACTCGCTGGGGCGTCACCCGCCTGCCGCGGAAGACCCACCGTGGCCTGCGCAAGGTGCCTTTCTTCCCCGCGCTGTGACGGCAGAGGCCTCCACTGCACCAACAGCATTGTGGCGTGCTGCATGTCTGTCTTGCACTCACCTGGACACAGCCTCGAGCTGTAGGGCAACAGAAGCTGCTGTGTTGGCCCAGGCGCTGGTGCTGCATGTTGATGCTGTCCAGGCGTTGGTGCAGAGCACAGCAATAGATTCCCTTGGGAAGGTCTTGGGTCACGCCATCGAGCATGCCCTGAGATGCGGTGTCAATCTGCACAGGTTGCGTGCATCGGCGCGTGGCACCCGGCGCGTGTGTCCTGGACGGTGGCGCGTGGCGGCCAGCACGGCTTCCACCACCGGACGGAGATCAACAAGAAGGTGTACAAGATCGGCAAGAAGGGCGACGACTCTCACCTGGCCACCACCGAGTTCGACGTGACGAAGAAGGACATCACCCCCCTCGGTGGCTTCCCGCACTACGGCCAGGTCGACGAGGACTACCTGATGATTAAGGTGCGCGCGCACCCAGAAACGTCTCAAGGGGGATTGCAGATTTATAAAGGGTATTCCTGTTCGAAAGCTGCACCTCGTTCGAAGGGCTGCGACGGCGGCGTATGCTGCTGCGCTGGTGCTCTGCGGCTTGTGCTGGCACTTGTCGCTGTGCCGTCCTCCGCCGTACAGAAACGCGCCTGTGGCGCCCGCCGCAGAGGCACTGCGTTTGCTGCAAGTGCAGCTGTGCTCGCATGACTTCGTGGTTGTCATCATCTCCGGCTGGCCACGTGCAGGGTGCGGTGCCCGGCAGCAAGAAGCGCGTCATCACGCTGCGCCGGTCCATCTTCCCGCAGACCTCGCGCAATGCGCTGGAGGAGGTGCGACAAGTGTGCTTAGCTGACGATGCCCTTCTCAGTGCCCACTGTGCGAGATTAAATGACCGGCATCGGTTCGACGCTGCAGCAGTCTGTCCTGCCTAGCATCTTGACGGCTTGCCTGTTGCTTCTGCAAATTATCTTACTTCCTGTGTCACCTGCTTGCAAACAGATCAAGCTCAAGTTCATCGACACTGCGTCGAAGTTCGGACATGGTCGCTTCCAGACAGCTGAGGAGAAGGTGCAGCTCGTTTTTCCGTCCCCGGCTTGTTGACACTCTGTATCTTTGGGGGGGTCTTGCTTGGCCCTTGCGACATGTCTCGAGATCCTGCTGCTGCATTTGGGAACGTAGCTGTCCCGCAGCTTTCGGTCAGCCACAGCGACGCTGAAACCGCTCACACTTGCTTTTTTATGCTGACAACTGCCAGTCGCAATGGTGTGCAGGCGAAGACTCTGGGCCGCGTCAAGGCCTGATCTGCCTTCTGACGGGCGTTGGGGACCCCAGTGTT
>JAABUL010000738.1_pt1 | contig 67848 bp, 52 predicted proteins | sample 5559151 | NCBI WGS metagenome assembly JAABUL01 (sample SAMN10711876, study PRJNA513368) | rock metagenome | isolation source: Antarctica rocks | place: Antarctica: Victoria Land, Pudding Butte sud | reverse complement strand
AAAAGGGTTATAGAGTATAGTATAACTAATAGATGAATATTAAGGAGTTATAAAACGCTATAGATTTAGTAGATAATTATAAGAAGGTAAAAGGAAGGCCTTAAGGTAGACAGCTACCTAGTATCTAGACTATTAACGTCTAGACTACCTATAATAACGTTTTACTTACTTACTATCGCTATTAATAAGGGCGTTGACGTCTTCTTTTACTACCGGTATATTATCACGAATTACTCTTACTTTACTAAGCCTTACTAAGATATTATCTTAGCAAGATACCTTAATAGGCTTTCTGTCTTATAGATAGATAGAACAATCAATTAATATACTAATCATCAGACTACGCCTGACAGCTAATTAAATTAGAAATAGCTAATATTATCTAGGTAGTAAAAAAGATTAAATATATAATTAAGGCTATTATATAGATAATAGTTATATATACTAACTATTTAGCCGTAGTCTTAATAGCCTATTAAATAAGCCTAAATACTACTTTAATAGAAAAGTTAAGTCTCCGCCTTATTTATACCTTTAAGTATTCATAGTGTTTTTAGTTAGATATTTATTATAAACCTAGTAAATTTAATATTATATTAAACGCCTTATCCCGCCTAGCTAGCTAGGAATATTAATTATCTAATATTATTAGGTCTAGTCTAGATGCCTTAATAATAAAGGCTTTCCTAATTAACTTAATAGAAATAAGTCTAGAGTTTTATTAACGTCTTATTAAGGGCCTTAAGGAATCCTAATAGATACGCGTTATTATAATAGTTTAGGTAAATAAAGTATTAAGTAGGGATACTATTAAATTATTATATTAAATTATTAATAAGGTACTCTATTTTAACAATGATAAGAAGGGCCTTAGGCTATATATACCTTTAGCTCTTAAGAAGGAAGTATTCTAATTAGTATATAATAAGATAGGATATCTAGGATATACTTATACCTATAAACGCCTTATTAAGGGACTTTATATCTATAATTTATTTATAAAATTTTATAAATTTATTAAGTATTACTTATATTATTAGTTAAATTAGACTTTATAATATAAGTTATATAGATCCCTTTAACTTATCCTCTTACTAATAAGACTATTTTATATAATTATAATTAACTTTATACTAGTCCTACTAGTATTAATCCTAGATTAATATAAGTATATTATATTAATAATAGATAAATTCTCTAAGGCGGTTAGTTTTATCTTAGATAAGGTAATATAATTAAGTAAGGATTAAGTAATTTAGCTATTAAACTAATTAGTAGAGCTTAATTAAGGAGTTCCTAGGATAATTATTTTAAATTAAGATAGAAAGTTTATAAGGTAATTATAAAAATAAATCTTTTAAGTATTAAAAGTTAACCTTTTATACTTAATTATTTAATATTTATAAATAAGTAATATATTAAAAAGATTTAATTCGATAGCTAAGGTAGTACTCTACTATTATATTATTACCTTAAAGGATTCCTAGTAATAACCTACTATTTTAGTAAGGATATTATTAGCCTTAAATAACTTTATTAAATATAGCTCTATAAACCTAACTTTAACCTAGATTATATACGGGTTTTAAACTTATAAGGTATTAGACTTATTATACTTAAATAAAGACCTATTTATAGAAGGCTTCCTTAATACTTATAATAACTTATTAAATAATATTAAAGCATCTAATAATAAGGGTCTTATTATAGTAGAACTAGTATATCTTATCTTAAATAATGACTTTATAAGGTAAACTCTATAGCCTGTTATAAGGTAGAACCCTACTAAGAGGCTGGCTTCTATAGATAAGTATTACCTAGTATATATTAATATTAAGGACGTAATTATATTTATCTCTCTTAAGATAAAAGAGTATTATAATATATATTATATACTAATATTCTTTAAAGTAGGGGATATAGTAAATCTATATTTATATTAGGATTATAATATATTAGTAATTAAGTCTAAGAAAATTAGGTAATAGCTAGTTAGTCCTTTTAAAATTATTACATAAATTAGTTAATTAGCCTATTAATTAAAACTCCTAGAAAATATAAAGATTTATAATATTATTTCTATTATATATCTTAAGCTTATAACTAACCTTATTAATAACTTATATAAGAGGTATTAATTAGTAGTTCCTATTATTATTAATAGCTAGGATAAGTAGGAGATTAATAAGCTAGTTAATAAATAATAGGTACGCCGCGGATATAAGTAGTTAGTCTAATATCTAATTAGGTAGAATAATTCTAGGCTTAAGGAAGATATTTAGATATTAGAAAGGGAGCTAATAAAGAATACTATTAATATAATTAAGGATTATAATAAGATATATAGTAATTAATTAGGTATTATACGGGCCTAATAAGGTATACTTAGTATGAGATTTACCTTCCGGCGTGGGTTTTACCTTCCGGTCTAGGTTTACCTTCGCTATTAGGGCGATAGCTTTATATTATTTACTAGTATTTGTTATAGTTACTACTGTTTACCTTACGGAAGGCTCTTATAGATGCCTTTGTACTAGCTATACTGTATTAGGCTTAGCGTAGTAGCTTATAAGGAGGCTCTCTACCTCTCTATCAATATATCTTTCTATTACAATCTAATGTATAGGTAATATTTAAGAGGTTAATAATATAATATTTAAATATTATACTCTTATCTATTTAATTAATTATAAATAGCTAGATAATAATTTAAATCTCTTTAATATTTATTATTTATTATTTATAATATCTATTAATATTATCTTCGTCTATATATTATAAGCCTTTAAAAGGCATAAGCTATTATTAAGTTATAAGATTAAAATTATTATTTAATAATTTTTAAGATTATAAATAAATTATTAAAAGATTATATTTATAATATTCTTATATTAAACTTCTTAAGGGAATATACGTACTTTTTAAAGGAAGTAGGATAAAGTATAAATTATAACCTTAAAATAATAATTATTTAAGATATTTAATCTATATAAGAAGGATATCTTTTAATTAAATTATCCTTATACTTAAATTAATATACTTTATTAATATAAATATTATTAAAGGAGATTCCTTAATATTTATACTTTTAAATCTTAATACCTTTATCCTTATATTATTCCTATTTCCTTTTAAGTTAGAGCTTAGAGAATATCTCCTAGCTTTAATATATAAGTATAAGTTATATTAAATACGCTTATTTTATAGTAAGATAATTATCTATTAAGAGCTCTTATTTATTATTATAATTAAGTTAAAATTAACCTCTTACTTACTTTTATTATATCTTAAATAAAATTATAGTTTATTAACTAGGTTCTAAAGAAAGTAATAGATAAGATAATAAAATTAACACTTAACTTAAATAATAGCTTAATTAAAATAAATTATTTTTAATATAAGTATTTAATAGGATAATTATCTATTTAAGGATATTATATATAAGGAAATAGTAGGGAGGCTATAATATTTAAGGGTAAATATTAATAGATAAAGCATAATTATATCACTTTCCTAATATAAGATTACTAGATATTTAATAGAGTTTAAAATAGATAGTACTTTATTATATTAATTTAAAGATAAAAGTTAGCATTTAACTATTTATTTAATAAAGGTAATAATTTTTTTTATAACCTACCTTATTACTCTTAAAGTTATTAGGATAATTAGATACTTTACTTAAAAGTATTAAATATATTATAAATATTTAATATCTATTTATAATATTTATAATATTATTAATTTAATATTATTATTAGGTATTTCTTTTAAAGTATCTATCTTAATTAATTTATAAGTTTAAATTTAATTAATATTATCTTTATTTATATATATAAAAGCTTTTATTTTAATTATATACTTTACCTTATAAACTCTATTAATCCTTAATCTTAAATAAAAGTATTAGGAATAATATTATAAATATTTATAATCTCCTTAATTAAGAATTAATAATCCCTTTAATAACTTTTATATAATAAGATTAATAGTAATTATTAAGGAATAAATAATTAGAGGCTTATATATATAATTTTAATAATAATTTATTATTAGAATCTTCTTTATTAACTTTATTTAAATTTTATTTATTAATTATTTAATATCCTTTATTTATTTTACCCGTATAACTACTTCTATATAGATAGTAGATAAGACTTAAAGTAAATAAATTTATAAGTAAAGTTAACTTTAACTATTAAATTCTCTTTATTAAAGAAGGAGAATACTAGTCTTTATTAAAGCCTATTATAAAAATATTATTAATTAATTAATATATTTACTTAACTTAGGGAAATTATTTATTTACTCCTTATAAATATTTTAATAAGGGTTACTAATAAAGGCTAATCTAATTTAATTTTAAATAAATACTTAATCTTAGCTAAGTAATAATAGGATTAAGGAGGATAAATATAAATATTAATTAAAAGGTATAAATAGTAAAATAATTTAGCTAATATTATTATAATTAATTCTCTTTATAAAGATTAATAAAGATTTAAGTTTAATAGCTTAATACGGTATTAAGGATAAAATTAATATTAAGGAAGTCTCTAATAATAGTTAATTTTAAAGGATATAATAATTAGTATTCTCCTTTTTAATATTTATTATAATTTATACTTTAAGGTTAATAAATATTATATAAATAATACTCTTAAGATATATTTATAAAATATTATTTAATTTAATATTATAAATTCTTTTAATAAAGTTATCAACTTTTTTAATATAATAATCTTACTTATCTTTTTTGATAATTTTATATTAATAGATAAAACCTACTTAATAATAATATAATTTAAGAATATTAATTATTATATCTAATCTTAGGTCTATTTATTTATAAGATTAATTATAGACCTTACTATTTCTAGGCTTTTAAGATAAGGATTTAAAGTTATAAATATAATATAATATATAATAGAGTAAATAGGTATAATAAAAGTAAGGGAATAAAGAAAAGTAATAAGAGGAAGTAAAGGTAAGATAAAATATAGTTAATTATAAGCTTAATATATAAATTAGCTCTCTATAAAGTAGGCTAACTTAAAAATTAGCTTATAAGTTAGCTTATAAGCTTACTTTTAATTTATGTTAAAAATATAATTATAAGATAGCTTAAAGATTTATTAATTAACTTATAAAATTAATATAAATAAGGTATTATTTATAAAAGCCTATCTTAAATTATAATATTAAAATAGATTATATATATATTATTAATTTATTAGAGTAGACTATATAATAAGGTAATTTATAAATATATATATTATAATATAAATAGCTTATATATAAGCTTATACCTATTTAAAGTTTTATAAGTAATAAAGTAAGTCTCTTATAAGCTAGCCTTATAACTTAATAGATATACTATAAAATATATATTATAATAAGAGTTCTTTATAAGTTAGGTTATAGGCTAGTTTATAAGATATCTTAAAGGCTAGCGTAATACTCTATTTATTATAATAGGATTTTCCTTATAAATTAGGTTATAAGCTAATTAATAGGCGGGCTTATAAGCTAGCTTATAAATCTATATATTATATTAAGACTTCCTAATAGGCTAGTTTATAAACTAAGTTATAAGTTAGTTAATAAACTAGCTTATAAGTTAGCTTATAAATTTATATATTATAATAAGACTTCTTTATAAGCTAGTTTATAAATCTATATATTATAATACTATTTCTTTATAAGCTAATTTATAAATTAGGTTATAAGCTAGCTTATAAGTTATATTAAATAGCTTAATAAAGCTTATAAGCTAGGTTTTAATACTTAATAAGCGTAGGATATATTATATCTAATACTACTATTTCTCTATTATATAATAGAAAGGAGTATAAATAAAAGACTCTTATATAAAGTTAATAGATTTAGAAGTATAATTTATTTATATAACGCCTATATATATTATAAATATAATATAAAACTATTTATAATTATTATATAAAAATACTTTTACCTTTATTTTTACTTTTATCTCTAATCTTATAATTATTTATTAATAGTTTAAATACTTGATTTATAATACTTATTTAGAGCTCCTATCTTCTCTTAATTATATATTCCTTAATATTATCTCTTATTATAAACCTTTATATCTAATATTTATAATTTACCTTATATAATAGATTTATTTTAAGGTTTATTAATTATTATTATCTAGAAAGTCTATATTTAACTTAATAAGGTAATAGGCTTTATAGAGTATTAATCTTATAACGTAGAAGTTCGCGGTTATAATAAGTACTTAAGGTAGTTAACTATTTAAGTATATAACTTAAAATTTATCTATTATATTTAGATCCTCTTAAAATAAGTTTTATTAAAGATCTTACTATTTTATTAATATTACCCTTAAAATAAGTTATATTATATAATTAATTACTATTAATCCTTATATAAATATATCTTAATATTAAGAGATAAATAATATATAAGATAGTAATATTAAAATAAAAAAGAGGAAAAGAATTAAAGGAATATATTTCTTTAATAAGTTAAGAGTAAATTAGGAAATTATTAATAATAATTAACTTATTATTAAATATTATTTAACTTATTTTTTATTAGAGGTTATAAGCCTTATAATAATTTTAATATAACTTAATACGTAAGTAAGTCCTTTAAAATAGAGGAGAGGTATTTTTAGAAGAGTAACTCTTTAACTTTAAAATTTATAATAATAAAAGTACTATTAACTTATTTACTATCTTTATTAAATAGGAAGTTAATTAGCTCTAAGAAGTTAATAAAGATATGAAGATAATATAAAAAAGCCTTTTTCTTATTTATTTTAAGTAATATTATTAATAGGATATTATAATATTCTTATAACTTCTTTTTATTTATTACCTTCCACTTATATATAAGCTTTTAATATATTAAATACTTATCTTAATTTATATTCTATTAGAAATTTACTATTTTCTTTATAAATTTAATTAATATAATAAAGAGCTCTTATTTTATAATAAGTTTAGGAAGGTTAATAATATAATACCTAAATATTTTACTCTTATTAATTTACTTAATTATAAATAGTTAAATAAGGCTTTTAATCTCTTTAATAATAATTATAATTTCTTAGGAATTCCTATTTATAATACCTATTAATACCTTTTTTATATAAGACTTATAAGTCTTTATAAGTTAAGTAATATTATTATAAAATAAGATATAATAGAGATTAATTAGCTAAGATTATAATTCTTACCTAATAATCTTAAATATAATAATAAATTTATCTAAGAAGTACTCTTATAATATTCTTATTATAAATTACTTTAATAAATTATATTTCTTATAAATAGGTAGGATAGACTCTAAGCTATAACTTAAATAAGATACTTATTAAAATTAATTATAAACTTTATATAAGAATTAGATAATTAGGTTTATCTTATATTTAACTTAATAGGCTTTATTAATATAAATACTATTAAAGTAAATCCCTAGAATATTATAAGTTTATAATAAATTCCTATTATTATTATTATCTTTAAGATTAGATCCTTCTTACGCCTACTCCTTTTAAAGTTATATCTTTAAGAATATTACTTTATTTTAATTTATAAAGATAAGCTATACTAAGTATTCTAATTTTATATAAAAGTTATTATTTATTAGGAGTATTTATTTATCCTCTTTATTAAGTTAATATTTCTTTAAAATTTTTTTCTATTATATCTTATATAATCTTATATTTTAATTAGAAATAAGATTTATAACCTTTAAATATTTTATAATATTTTATTAATTAGGTTTTAATAAAAATAATAAATAAGATAATAAGTATAATACTTATTCTAAGCTTAAGTTTAACTAAAATTAATTACTCTTGATAGGGGTATTTAATTAGGTATTTTACCCTTAAGGGGTACTAGGCTTTAGGGTATTATATATATTAGGATAGATACTAGTAAGTAAGGTATATTTCTATCCCCTTTCTTAATATACTATATCCTAATATTTATATAAGCTTATAATAGATAATAGTTAAGATACGCGCGTAGTATTATAATAATTATTTAATAATAATAGTTAATATTTAATTATTAATTAAGTAAGGGTAATATACCTTTTTATAATCTATCTTATAAGGATTATATCTATTAAGATAATTAAGTACTTTAAAAAAAATTCTTAATATCTAATTAATAATTAATACTTCTTCATAATAATAATAAGGCTTAAGATAAAGATCTTATTAATAAGTAATATTTTTATAATATTTACCTTTATAAATTAGTAAGTATAGATCTAATATATATTATCTTTATTTATTTAGGTATACGCTTTTATCTTAATTACCTACTTTATATTATATAGTCTATTAATCTTTAATTTTAAATTATTAAGTATTTTAAATAACCTTATACTTATTAGTAATTTATATAGTTAAAAGTTAGACCTTATAATAACTTATTTATGATAGTATTAGGTATTCCTATTAAGGATTTAAGGACGGCGGGCTTTATAGTAGTATTAGGTATTCTTAATAAGGATTTAAGGATAGTAGGCTTTATAATAGTATTAATAGCTTTTATTAAAGATATAATAATAATAGGCTCTTATAACTTTAATTATTATTTATTATTAGGAATCTTTTTTATTAGCTTAATTTGAGGTTTATTCTTTAAATCTTTAATAATTTTAATTTATAACTTTAACTTTAATAATCTTCTTATAAGGCTAGTTACCTTGATAGGGATAATAAATAAGATTTAAGTTAAATAAATTTATAAAAAAAGCTAGCTTTAATTATTTAAATTTCTTTATTAAATAAGGGGAAGCCTACTCTTTATTAAAGCCTATTATAAAGAAATTATTAATTAGTTAATATATTTATTTAAGTTAAGGAGATAATTTATTATTACTTTATAAATACTTTAATAAGCGCTTTTAATAAAGGCTTACTTAATATTAAATCAATACCTTTTAATCTTAATTAAATAATTACAGGACTAAGGATAATAAGTATAAGTATTAAATATAAGGTATAAGATTATTTATATATTATAATCTTTATATTTATACCTTTCATTTATATAATTAGTATTAATATTATATTAATATTAATATATAAGCTTATATTAAGTAGGGAGTAGTTATTACTTAATTTAAATAAATTATTTAAAGTATTAACTTAGTATATTAACTTTAAACCCTTTAATATTAATATTAAGGATAAGTATTATTATATAATATTCAATTATAAGTTAGATAGATTAAGCCTCTTTTAAGAAGGAATAAGGAAGGGGGTTAATAATAAAGTTATTTAATTAATATAATTATAATTTAATAATATTATCCTAATTTATTCTTTATATAAAGATTAGTAAAAACCTAGGTTTATTAACTTAAGGTATTATTAAGGGTAAAGTTAATATGAAGGGGACTTTTAATAATAATATAAATTAATTAATATTCTCCTTCTTAATACTTATTATAACTTAGGCCTTAAGATTATTAAATATTACATAAATAATAATCTCTAGGTAGGATTATAAAATATTATTTAATTTATTATTATAAATTCTTTTAATAAAGTTATTAAATCTTTATTAATATAATAGTTTCTTTTTAATTAATTAATATAACTTACTTAGTTATTATAAAAATAAATTATTATATTTAATCTTAATTTCTTTTATTAATAAGATTAATAAGATTAATTATTAATCTTATTATTTTAAAACTTTTAAGGTAGGGATTTAAAACTATAATTAAATTATTATAATTATAGTTATTATTACTTATCCTAAATAAAATTTAAGATATAATAAAATATAAAAGAGTAGTAAGAAGAAAGGGGAAAAGAGAAATAAAAGGAGAGAAATAAGAGGGGAGAAATAAGAGGAGAGAAATAAGAGGGGAGAAATAAGAGGGGGAGATATATTTATATAAATTAAAGTAAGATAAGATAGAAGCTTAATTATAAGCTTACTAGTATATAATTTAGCTTATAAATTAACTTATAATATAACGCTTAATTTATATTAAAAATATTTAACTTATAAAATTAATAGAAATAAAAACTATAATAAAATAAAATATAATTATATTAAATTACTTAGAAAGACTAGCTATTAAGGTAATTTAAAATTATATATATTATAATATAAATATTTTATAAATTAACTTATACTAGTTTAAAGTTTTATAAATAATAGCTTAAGGATCTTATAAATAGGCCTTATTACTTAGGAGAGATATTATAATATAGATATTATAATAATTATTCTTTATAAGCAAAGTTATAGGCTAGTTTATAAGGTAGCTTAAAGGCTAATATAATATTCTATTTATTATAATAAGAGTTCTTTATAAGCTAAGTTATAAGCTAGTTTATAAAGTAGCTTAAAAGCTAGCGTAATATTCTATTTATTATAATAAGAGTTCTTTATAAGCTAGGTTATAAGCTAGTTTATAAGATAACTTAAAGGCTAGCGTAATATTCTAATTATTATAATAAGAAATCTTTATAAGTTAGGTTATAAGTTAGTTAATAGACTAGCTTAAGGTTCTATTTATTAAAATAGGAGTTCTTTATAAGGTAGTTTATATATTAATTAATAAATTAATTTAAAAATCTATTTATTATAACTAATCCTTCCTTATAAATTATTAAATCTAAGGCGAAGTTATAAGCTAATTTATTAGAGTATAAATATATAGAATTATAAGGTATTAGAGTTAAATAAAACTAGCTATATTTATTAATATAATTAAATTAAGATAAGTGTAATTAAGTTTATATTATAAATACTTTGAGTAAATTTATTATATAATCTTTACTCTAGCTACTAAGAATTTCTTATCTATAAAAATATTTATAGATATTAATTCTATTCTTGAAGGCTATATAAGTCTCTAACTTTATAAGTATAATTACGCCGGAGTTAAAATACTTTATTAAGGTATATTATATAATTTCTTTATTAATTAACTTATTTATTAATTCTTCAAATATACTTAGTCTTAAAGTTTATTCCCTTATATTTATATAAATAATAGGCGGTCTTTTATTATATTCTTTATAATATAATTATAATACTTTATTAATTATAATAATTAATAGCTAGACTATTATCCTTAATAGGATTTAAAGTAATTAAAATATAAGGATAATATATAATAATATAATTATTAAATAGCTTAAATAGTATATATATTAAACTCTTTATTTTATAAGTATTAAGACTAATTACTAGCCCCCCTTCTTAGGGGATTCCCTTATCTATATATTAGGAAAAGGGATAGCGTAGTACTACTATAATACTATAATATAACGCCTAAGCTATATTACTAATTAGTCCTTATAGATATATACGTATATAATTAGAATATATATAAAGAAGTAACCTTTAAAAAGGATAGTACTATTATAATTTTATCTCTTTTACTTATAATTATACCCCTAATTACTTACGCTTATATCCTCCTCCTAGCTAGGTATAGCTTAGAGTTATTAGGTAGCCTCTTACCTAGCCTAGCCTCCTAGGATAAGCTTAGGACTACTAGTATCCTAAGAGTGAACCTACCCCTACGTACGCAAGCTACTTACGCATAAGACCCCTGGATATTAGGGCGCTAGAGCGTGATAGCGCCCCCTTAGCAGGCGCTAGGCTTTATGACGCCCACAGTACGCCTGGGCTACTAGGGCCATTAGTGCGCTATCCGGGGCTACTCGGGTAGGTGTTCCGACTTGCCGCTTGGGGTGTAAGCGTAGGCGATTTGGGGGGGGGTAATCACAATACTACCATTTAAAAATGATCAGACTTTGTTTTCTTAGTCGCCTCAATTGCAATTCTACTTAAAATCGCTGACAAGCAATTTTCGCCAGAGGCCCAGACGAAAGTACCGTTCGTCGAGTTGCATCAAAGTTCTTTGCTTTCTTTCTGCATTTTGTTCAAGGGGATTACTCGTCCAGTTGTACGTAGTTGGCAGGGAAGAGGCCTTGCTGACCTCGGTACTCACCGGACCACCAATCCTCATCCGGAAATTCCTATAGCCACAATCATTAGTAGCCACAACGGATTTGTAGTCACAAACGACTTACGACGCTCGTGATTCTGGCATTCTCGGGAAAGCTCAACTCATTTCCCTCCGCTGCTTCGTAGTCATATAGTGCTGTCGCAGTAGCTCCCTGGCTTGTCTCAGCACTAACACTGTAACTTTGTCCAGACTCAGGCTCAGGTTCAGGCTGGATGTCGGCTTTTGCTTGGTGTGATAATTGCCAACCGGCATCAGCATCACCCTCTACCAGCTCCACATAGTTGCTTGGAAAGAGTCCTGATTCACCGCGAGGATTTTGGCCCATCCACCAGTCATCATCCACCATTTCTATATTGGTGACGTACTCGCCCTCTCTCAATTCCAGTTCATTATCCTCGGCCTTTTCGTAGTCATACTGGACCAGCGCACGTTTACCGCTCTCATGTGCTCCTGGTTGTGCAGATTCAGCTGCCTGTTGGCCAAAGGCTGCGGTAGCGGTTGCTTCACCGGCGCCGCGGGCAGGGTCATGCCCGGTGGGTTCTTCTGTGAGGTTATCCTCGTGAGGTATTGCCTGAGCAAGTGAACGCGTAGGCATTGATGGTGGAGGTGAGAACTGCTCCTCACGTGCGTCTTCGACCTCTTGTTTGTTATGACCTCGACCAATGGGCATAGCGACTCGGATCGGAGAGTCCGCATTCATAGCTGGAGGTGAAGGAGGCGTGGGGCTTCGTGGTGGTTGCGCAGGCGGCGTCGGCAGTCTAGGCGCCTCATGCTCTTCATCTTGTGGCTGTGAAGGGGGTGTAGGAAGGCCGGGAATGGGGACACCACGGCCCGCATTGGGCTTACTGGATGTATCTAGCGGTGGTGGACTGGATGCAGAGGCGCTAGAGGCGACATTCGCAGCGCCCATTGGAGCCACACCTTTAAAACGGCCTCTCATAGCTCCAATACCACTAGCAGGCGAAGACGGGATAGCTTCTTCAGCTGCTTCCTCCTCTCCCTGAGCTGTCCGTTTTTGCCCCAAGTTACTGGCTGATTGTCCTGTCGGCTTGGTTTGGACAGGAGCCCAACTTTTGCCTCCGTACCCACTCTTCCACTCTCCAGAGCGTTGATCCGTAATAGGAGCTGCAAAGTCTCCGATGCCGGGAGGAGGGTTGTCGCTCGCCCCGCTAAGTCCTTGCTCCCGCGCCTTCTTCTCGGCCCATAGTTGTGCTGGAGTCTTGCCGCCTTGGTCGGCAAAGGTTCGGCCAACACCAACAGGTGGGGCAGCGGGGGCTTGTCTAGATTCCAAGCCGAACCCACTGGGTGTAGGAGCCTTGCCTCCTGTAGAAGAACTGGTGCCGGATCCAAAGCAATTAGCAACTTTAGATTTAGGAAGAAATGTAGGCCGCTCAGACGTTGAGGTTGGCGCTGATCGATCCGGAAGTGATCTTCGCGCTTCATCTTGACCGTTACTTCGGCTTGAGGTGCCAGTAATCGTAGGGGATATGCTGCTCGGAGGCGAAGCCGTGCCCTCAGATGGCTGCTGAGCTCGAGCCCTTATGGCAGCCATGTCAACCTTGCCGACCGGCTCGTATGATCCTTTCACGGCGGTTGGTCGATCGTCATGCTTTTTTTGAGCCTGTCTCCTTAGGGCAGCAATATCCACCTTGCCAACAGGTTGATAACCACCCTTAACAACATCGCTGTTTCCTGATTCGTTGTTATCATTGCGGCTGCCGTCGAAGCGTGGAGTTTCATGTGTCTGCGAGCTAAGTTCGCGCATGTTGACCTTGGTGGGTTGATACGAAGGTGGGACCTTCTCGAGCTGTGTCCGAGTGACTGCTGGAGCATCTTGACCCCAACCATCCTCATCAACGTTGGTGTCCTTGGGGGCACTTGAACGTATTCGTGGCCCAGCGAGGGGATTAAAGCCTGCCGCGCCCCCACTATTTCTCGTGGGCGTGAAGGCTGGCTTGGACGAAATTGGAGGTGGAGGACCGGTAGCTGCAATGGCAGGGCCGTCACCAGAATACCTCGAGCCAGACGCATCAGACACTTTTTTTATTATGGACTCGGGAGTGAGATCCCGATCTGAGCGGGCGGTCACTTGGACGTGGTAGCCCTGCGGCGTATCAGCCTTCACCATAGCTCCCCCATTGTACTATCGATGCAGTGGCTTACATGAAGAACCTTCGAAACAGCGGCAAGGTAATTTGTAAAGTAACCTTTCGTGCGCTCAGGGACACCTTCTCCGCACCAGCCAATGAGCACCAATTTTGGCAATAGTGTATTTGGGTCTTTGATTTTGGCAAATGCAAATTGAACCCTCCCGTCAGAGAAATCGTCTATAAGGTCCACCAGCTCGCCCTCTAATATTGGGTCAGCTTTTTTCTTACACGATATCCGGCAGCACAGCCATTACCGCCAGTGCTTTGCACTTTCAGCACACTCTCTTTAATGCCGGCGTCTTGTTGGAAGGCATTGGGTAGTGGGGTAGAAATAGAGAAGATAGCCCAGTGTCCATATGTAGCAGACTGCGCAGCATTTCCAGAAGGTGTACGAGCGTCAATGACCGACTTATAGCTATTTGATATCGAGGGGCCGTTCGTGGACAGATTCAAGGTTGCCATGTTGTGCGGAGGAGGCAGGTCGTATGTTACGATGTAGAGGTCTCGCAGGGGGAGATTGATTGATGATGGTGTATTGCCATGTATGTGTTACCTTGTAAACCTTGTTGACTTGCGTGAGTACACACCTTGGATCAACCGTGGTATCATCATAACTCTACTAAATGAGAGTATGAATAGCAAGGTAGCAATTGCATCTGTCCCCTCGGTCAATGTGTTGTACCGTAGTGGCTTGGCAATCTGGCAAGGCGAGACTTAGAACTAGCGTCGCTCGCCTCATTTTCCTTTTGCTAAAAGTAAAGTCGCCAGCGTCTGCAACGAAGGACCTTTCCCTCCACGTTGCTCTTCGTCTCCATCTCGAGAGTCTCTTTTGTGCAGCTCCTTCATTTCCTAATATTCGAAGGCATCTACCTAGCTCGCACTAGCTCAGGCAGCTGACTTCATATCGTACTACGTGCCCCGAGGACCGGACTCGCCCTGGAACTGTTTCCGTGGCCATTGCTGTTGTCCCCTCTTGGCCTCCCTTGATACTAAAAGTGGAAGCCTTTGCGTGTATGTACCGTCATTGGTTCTTCCCTTTTCCTATTATCTCTGGGGGTCAAAGCCATCCGCAAAGCCAGACTCGGAGTCTCGCTACTTCCTATCGTAGGTCTTCTAATATACCCACTGGAGCTTGCGCTATGAACTATATTTTCAATTATGGCAGCGTCCCCTCGAAGCACGGTGTCTTCGGATCTGTATTGCCTGTCAGAGCCAGCACAGCCCAAGGTCGATGCCCAAGGAGGTTCATCCAGGGGGGACAGCAACCATCATCCATTCCATGATCCACATGACAATGCAGAAGAATCCGGGAATTCCGACACAATGCAGGGACTGGAATTTGCGGGTGAGGATGCTTCCAGACCGTCCAGCGCTGCGGCTGGCTCTACCACGAATGGCGTGTCGCCCGAAACAACCCACAAACGCAAGCGTGACCAGGATCCAGAAAGCGGGCAGGTCACAGAAGATCACACAATCAGTGGTGACGGTTTTGAAGAGAAGTCAATGCCTGGCAGGATTTCCAGTTATCGTTCCATGGACAGGAGCTCTTCTCAGTGGCAGCACAGAGGAGCACAGAATGATCTATCTGGAGTAAAGCGTTGCAAAATCAACGGACCGTCCCCAACTTCTGTTCAGGATACAAAAGTTCCTTGCAAAGTGTCTACATTGCCTGCTGCGCTCTGGCAGTACATATTCTGTTTCGTTCCTCCCGTCTTTCTGGGACATCTATTGTTCGTAAATCACGCCTTCAAGTCCTATTTAACTCCGGGCGAGGAAATTCCGCAACCGGCAACCACGGCACGCAGTATCGTGCAGCCATTGACAGCGGAAGCGATCTGGGTGGCCTCTCGGAGACATTTTGCTCCTGGATTACCAAGACCAATCCATGGCCTGCGGGAATTAGATATGTGGAGACTTTTGGTAGGCAAAAAATGTCAGAGGTGCGGCCACGTTGGCAATATGGTTTCCGCTTACTCCTTAGAAAAGCCTTGGGAGTCTGGCCCCGGGGCATCCGGCGTAAGGGTTGTTTGGCCTTTTGGCGTGAGATGCTGCGGACCCTGCCTTCAGCATTATTCCATGAAGGTACCGAGCAAAATGATGCTGATTCGCCATCATACGCGGGACGTGCACTAATCTACTGAATAGGAGATGGCCTTCTACCTTTCCGCAGGATGCCCATCATTTCTACTGCAGGCTGTTCCTTTCGCTTGCGTGTCGACAGATAACCATTACGTTGGCCACAATATTCTTCGCAAGCAATCAAGCCCCCCATCCATATGGTTGACCAAACACTTTCACAAGCCAACAGTCGAGAAATTGATGCACCAATTCGAGGATGTAAAACTTCTTGGTCCTGCTTCCATAGAGGAATGGATCAAAGGCTTGGCTCGCCAGGGCCAAGAGCGTCTTGAGGACATCATCCGCTGGGAGCAATGGGAATCCAAAGGGGGCCTGAAGAAAGTGAACGCCCGGCCCCATCCCAAGACAATACCCGCTGGTGCTGTGACCATTGGTAGGAAGGGCAATTTCACCAAGGAAGATAGCCATTCGGACCGGTCCACTCCTCTGAGCACGGTTGCTTCCACAAAGGACTGTCAGGCCAGTCAAGGAGGGCCCCTCCTCATGGAGTCAGCCGAGATCGCACCAATCATGGACATGAGTAAGTAGATTATTTCCCATTTAATTCCAAAAGATATACTGACTCGTACATTTGTCTCATAGCCCCGGCTCAGCCAGCTTGGAGTGTTGCCGCTCATATTGCAATTGCTATACCTGAAAGGCGGCGGACCCCAATCAGCCTGCCACGGCCCGAACGAAGCATAAGAGATGTCAATGCAGCCAAAGCAACTCGACGAGCAGAGATAGAGCGCCGTTGTGCGGCGTTGGATCCACCATTGTTGCCCAGCGTTTTGAACCATATGGAGTCCTTTCAAGCGGCCATGCAGATAACGCAACCAATGACTGCCCAAGCTTGGCAGATCCTGCAGCCTCGACTTCTTGCTCAGCTTCCATACGCCGAGCGCAAAGAGAAGGAGCGAGTGCAGCAGAAGGAATTGCTTGAAGAAGAGTGTAGACAACGGCGACTTCAGGAAGCTCAGCTAAAAGAAAACAAGGAAAGCTTCGATCGGGAATGGGAAAATTTCCAAAATCCAGTCAGGATTCGACTTGGTGCTATGGCCGACGACGTGATTGAATCCAGATGGGCGGGCGGCAGAAGCGTCACAAAAGACATCAGTCCAAAATTTGCGGCAGATGTTCTGCTTAGTGTTCGTCAACGGTTCTATGCTGAAATATCCGGAGAAATCGAAGCTGCTGTTCCGGCTGGTGAGAATGTTATGACGAGCCCGCCCAATGGACCGCCCACAAGATCACTGATTCTCGAGAACATGAAATGGTTGTTTGATACAAAGATCAAACCACTGACGGACCATTTCCAAAGAGAATTGTTTCTTTGCAATGGATGTGACGGCAATTTCAAGTTCTACGGCTTTGAGGGAGTGATCCAACATTATGCTGCCAAGCACACCACGACGCTTAGTATGGGAAATATCGTAGTCCACTGGCGTGCCGAGTGGCCTGAGTGTCCTCCCTTCAATCCAAATCCTAGCGTTGCTATATCAGCTTACTACAAAATACCAACGCCTGCCAATTCTATCCATGGTCCAATTGTTAGAGACATACAAGGGCCTACATTGTGTGGCGGCATTAGTCAAAGTGGTGAGACAGACTTACTAACGGTTTCTCAACGACAAGAAAGCCTACAACGCTCCACGGATACCTACACGACCCAATACACAGGACAACCACAAGAGGGCCGTCCCGTATTACCAGGTCAACCATATCTGTCACAGTCGACATACGGCGTGGGTGCTGGCTACCCGGGGGCTCCAAATGGTTACGCAAGCAGTGCTGCTAGTTATAATCCTTACACCGCCACACAACAACCTCAAATACAGCAGCCCTTCAGCTCCTCATACTCAAATCAGCAGTCGTATCCGGTGTTTGCACAAGAACAGACTGCCCCAAATCCACTGGGCTATCTCCCAGGTCTCAACAATGAAAATTATGGAAGTGGTCAGCCAATACCTTTCAAAGCGAATTTTCCAAATGGACTCTTGCCCGCCCACGCACCCAATGTTCCCGGTCAGGTCTCCGATCTCTATCAGCGTCAGATGGACGACATGGCCAAGCATGCTAAGGATGTTTTTACCAGTATCGGCGGCGTCAAAGATCTACCAGGCAGCGTCAGGATCTACGTTGTGATACAACTAACGGTCACCAGATTTAAAGCCAATTTTCCCAATGAGCCTAGTCTGTCAATGTTTATCGATGGCCTTGACCACAATCCCACCATGAGACCCGTCAGAAGCGTAAATGGTCTGGGTTGCAAAACCTGCATGAGGAGTGGTACAGGCGCGAAGCTGTTCACTCTGCCCCATTTAGTCAACCACTTTAGGACGGTCCACGTCGAAAGCCCGCAGGTACTTGGCCATCCGCAGGCGCCAGACTTAGATTGGAAAGTTGATATGATAGATCTTCCCGATGCCTCTATTATCTCTAAGCTCGTCAATGCCGTTGGTATGACCGATACCAAATTGGCTCTCATGGCTTCAGTATTTCATGGATTATTCCCGTCTCCTCTTCCCAATTCGAGAGGCAGGCCAAATTCAGGGTCCATGGCGACTCTCAAGAAAGAAGTCACCTTGAACCTCATCGGCGCATCCAAGGTGTCAACGAAGGTGATGACCGACGCTCCCACTCAATATCCGAATCCTCCAAACGATCAACCTCATGATCATCCTTGTAGCGGCTTCCAATCACTGTCCCGAGGACTATCGTCCGAGCCCCTTGAGCCTCCTGGGGAGGATGAATACGACCCTCACCGACCCGCACTTCTTGGCACGATCGGCGAACCAGGGGCCAATAGTAGTCCGTCTCATAAGCTTGTGAGGCCTTCGACCTTACAAAACGGTCAAGGCTCTTCTTTGCAGGTTCAGTACGAACCGAGTCGTCATCTATTATCTAGGCGTATGGATGATGAGCAAACATTTGCCAACGGAAATTCAACACCGAGCAACGGCGGCGGTAGGTACCCTGGTGCAATTCATGCTCAAGATCAAGATGCAACCCACCCTCCATCTCCAAGAAATAATCTCGCACCTCAACCAAGAGGGCGGCTAGACATTGGAGCTGAAGGACAGAGCATGACCCAACATCGGAACCAGTTCAATATTCCTCACACATCCATGGAGTACAACACAAGGTATCATCATACCCTTGACCATGGGAGCCTTGATGCCAATCCAGGCTCCAGCGAACGTGTGGCAAGGAACGCCTCACCACAAAGGGTGGCCGATGTTGCAGACCGTTTCCTGACCAGCCTAGCGCCCAATGCGGATGCTGGTCACTCGGGTGAATCCCACCCTTTGAATCGCGAAACAGAGCCCTGTTCGCAAGTTCCGTGGGAGCAAGCTGGACTTCCGCTCAAGCGCCGCCAACAGTATTTTGGACACGATGGTGCTTATGATCAGTGGTCAAGCGACGAAAGTTCTGTTGAAAATCGGCGCGCAGGGCCTTCAGAAGTACGGAGTAGCAGCCAAGTGGATGCTTTGTGTAAGACGGGATCTGTTACTCGATATATGGAAGATCATCGCCCATCGTCGCATGTGCAGATACCTCTCAAATCGCTCAGAGCTGAAGAAAGTCCAAACACGCGCTATGACTCTCACCCAAGTATTATTCAAGAAAGACACGAGATGATGGGCAGTGCCCCCAAAAGAGCTCGCAGTGGCAGCCATACGTATCCAGGGACTCGTATGTCGCAATTGCGCCCTGCATCTGTATCTTCGAACGAAGCACCTGCAGACACAGCTCTCTATCGCCCAAGAAGTCCAGTAGAAGAAGACAGAGGTGATTCGATGTACCTGGCGCGCTCGCCTTCCGCACTTCGACATGATCGCCCGCAAAGGATTGTCAGCTACGAATACCCACCGCAAGCTCGGTATGAATACATTGATGATCATGGTCTACGGGAGCCGCAATATCAACAACGAGTCGAGTACGTTCGAGTACCTGTCGACTATGAAGGACCCAGACTCCGGGAGCCTCCCGCTCGCTATTTCGTGTCTCGGCCTGTGGAGCAAGTGGAGTCTGAGTACGTCCGCTATGAGCAAAGCTATACAGGTGATCCCGTTTTCGAGCGTAATGGTCAGATCTACCATGCTCCCCAGAGAGGTCATCAGGCTCAACCTAGCAGAGCAGCTCCATCATTCGCTCCGAGCTACAAGTACTAACGGAGAGGTAGTGTGTGAGCTCGATAGCGGCATGATCGCCGCATCTTTCATCTTTTGTACGACTCTGCAAGCTTGTCGCAGGTGTAAGATTCCTAATTGGTCATGCCAGTCATGGCTCTCTCTTCTCATAACGTACAACTACTCCTTCCAAAGAACGTTAAGATGTCCTGCGCCCCGCATGAGTGACTCCTTGGAGCCTGCTCGTTGAGTTTTCCTTGATTTATTGTCCTGACTTCCTGAGTTGCTTGCTGACTGGAACCTTGCATGTGTGGCGCATCAACCCAAGAGGAGACGGATGCCTGCACTCCCAATGCTGTTCCGCTTCTTACCCGACCCCGACCTCCGTTTCTTCATTTCATGTCGTTGGTTCCATGGAACCACTTTGTGAAAGAGCTCGGGCCTGTCACGAACCATAGCAACATCATTCTTAGCTGTATATATTGTGATAATCTGTATATAGACACAGGAAAGCCTACAGTGCCTCGACTGGGGAGGATATTCAGGCTTGAATAGGTGGTAGGACACAATATGCCCCATCGTGCCTGTACTTTGCTCCTCGCCTTTTTCAAAGGGAAGCCCGTTATTAGGCCATAGTTCTGCCTAGATGTAGACATTCCATGACAAATCCAGTGTGATCAGGGGTCATGACAACTTCCAAGTGTGTAACCTGTTTTATTCGGTGATTCTATTTAGATTGCCAGTACCGTGGTAGCTCCGGAATTCTAAGGCGGTGGGCTTGACCACAACTCGGCAAGTCCGCATGCCTTTCTTGCCTCTATTTCTGCGCATCCAATATACCAGCAATCCTTGTGGTCTGGTTATAGAAGCCTACAGACTGAGGAGCAATGCAATTGGATGACGAGGAAGATCAAAGGGCTGGTGCTCGTGGACACATAAAGCATAAGCCAATAGCAGAGTCCCAAGTATCTACCGCGGATGCGGCCGACAACACAGGAGAGACCACGCCGCATAATGAATTAGACGAAGACAGCAGTCAAGATTTTCGTCAAGTGAAGACGGCCTACTACAATGCAGCTTCGGAGAAATCAATCAGTCACGAGGAAGCAAAACTGTTCTACCAGAGACATCAGCTTGAACAATCACAGCTAGAGTCGGAGAATTACAGCCCCGTTTCACGAGCTAGAACGTTCTCCTCGGCTGCTGATGGTGACGGAGGACTGAGCCGGACCACAAGCATCGCTTCACGTAGGAGTGGCCGGGATCGGAGGCTTCCTATACCTGCACCGGATCCTAATTTGCAGTTCCCAACTCTCAACGGCACTGATCTACCTGGCACAGACGAAGACGTCTATTTGATAACAGACAATGCAGATGCGGAAGGAGATGAAGGTGCTGGGCGCGGACTTGGACTTGGTAGCGATACTGAAGGTCCTACAATACCAGGCTCAGACATATCTCCAGAATTGAGCTCCATCTCCATCAACATCAAGAAAGTCCTAGATATAAGGCACAGATTCATCAATCTGTCGCTACAAGGACCCAGTGATAATCCGAAAGATGGCCGGGACTGGAAAATTTACCCACCTCCACCAAATCCAACTTGGGATGCCAACAAGAACCGGCCTAAAGGTCAAACTTGTGATGGGATCAGCCTAACTAACAGCAGGGTACTACCAGAGGAGTCGCAATCTCCCAGAATTCAACGACTGTCATCAAACTCTCTACCGCCTGTATCGCCCACAGTGGAACCGAGGAAACCGGGTCAGGACATTGGAGAAGATTTTGAGATGTCAGACCTGCTACCCCTACCCGGTAACGACGAGAGCATATCATTCGATCTCGGCGAGGGTAGTGTGTATCAGATCTACCAGACATTGAAGACTTCGCAACATAGCGTTCCCCTGATTCAAGTGCCAACACTACGGGAGTTCTACAAGGATATGGACGAGGTCCAGAAGATCTCTTCAGACGGGCCCACCAAGAGCTTTGCTTATCGGCAGCTGGATATCATAGAGGGAAGATTCCACCTCTACTTCCTAGTCAACTCGTATCAAGAAACGGCAGATTGCAAAAAGGTTCCACACAGGGACTTCTACAATGTCCGAAAGGTGGACACACATGTTCATCACTCGGCGTGCATGAACCAGAAACATCTGTTACGGTTCATCAAGAGCAAAATGAGGAAGTCTCCAGATGAGATTGTTATGTTCCGTGACAATATGGAGTTGACACTGAAGCAGGTTTTTGAGAGTATCAAGCTAACAGCATATGACTTGAGCATTGATACCCTTGACATGCACGTAGGTTTCCCTGTGGCAGTGCTCATCTTTTAACTTAGATCTATGGCGCTTACGCTGGACGCAGGCTCACACCGATTCATTTCATCGCTTCGACAAGTTCAATCTCAAGTATAACCCGATCGGCGAATCAAGGTTGAGAGAGATCTTCCTCAAAACTGATAATTATATCAAAGGACGCTACCTCGCTGAGATAACCAAAGAAGTCATATCAGATCTAGAATCTAGCAAGTATCAATTCGTTGAATGGCGTGTTTCCATATATGGCAGATCCATGGACGAATGGGACAAGCTTGCTGCCTGGGTCATTGAAAACAAGCTCGTATCGCACAACGTACGCTGGCTCGTACAAATTCCAAGGCTCTACAGCTTGTACAAAGCCAATGGTCAGATGGACTCCTATGAGCAAATCCTTATCAACATATTCCAGCCGCTTTACAGAGCCACCAAGGATCCGTCGAAGCATGAAAAGCTCCACGTGTTTCTGCAGCGCGTCGTCGGCTTTGATAGCGTTGATGATGAAAGCAAGGCGGAAGTTCGCCTGTATAGAAGGTATCCGCCGCCGAAGGAATGGAATACTAAGCAGAACCCTCCATACACGTACTGGATCTATCATCTCTTCGCTAATATGGTTTCTCTGAATCAGTGGCGGCAGCGACGAGGGTTCAACACGTTCGTGCTTCGACCTCACTGTGGTGAAGCTGGCGATATAGACCATATTGCGGCGGCCGTCCTTTGCTGCCATAGCATTAGTCATGGACTTATGCTCAGAAAAGTGCCTTTGTTGCAGTACATTTTTTATCTTGATCAGATTGGAATAGCCATGTCGCCTCTCAGCAACAATGCTCTCTTTCTTGCGTACGAGAGGAACCCATTCCAGAAGTACTTCAAGCGAGGTCTTAACGTTTCCTTGTCGACTGACGATCCTTTGCAATTCGCTTTTACGAAGGAGCCTCTAATAGAAGAATACTCGGTCGCTGCGCAGATCTACAGACTGAGTGCCGTTGACATGTGTGAGCTGGCTCATCACTCAGTCCTACAGAGTGGCTTTGAGCACGAGCTAAAGCAGAGATGGCTGGGACCCAACTACCATATCCCAGGTGTGGATGGGAACAACGTGGCCAAGAGCAACATACCTAACATTAGAGAGAAGTTCAGATACGATACACTCACGCAAGAACTTGATATGTGAGGATTATGTGCTCCAATTTTCCAGATGGGCTTCGCTAACTCCACGAGCCAGGCTTGATCGATATGCCGCCGCATTCGGTCCCGGCGTACAAATGCGTACGCCCGTCAAGGCGCCTTCGTCTCCATCTACCGCGATGCATTCAGCCACCAATCTCCCACCACGATCCCGAATCCCAAACTCTCAGTCGAACAGTGATGTCAAGAATTTTGATGGGCAGCAAGTCGGGCAAACATCAAGTAAGCTACCCCGGTCTTCGTCGATGATCATTTCACCATCTCAAGCACATGGTGCTTCTTATTGGAATGAGGGGATCCCTCCTCCGCCTAGAATATTTCCAGGTGTGGTGCATGAAAGAACGAGGAGAGGAAGCGTAAGACATGGAAGCAGCTCGGAGAAGGACTTCAATGCTTTAGAACGCCCTAAGCTGTCGGCATGGGAGCGAAACGACAAGAGCCTCTATGACGCTGTGCCCGAGGAGTCAGGTGAGCAAGAGCAGAGGGAGGGGAGCTCATGACGAATTCACGAACGATAGATCAGGATACCTATTGAGGTGGCACAACAGATGCAGAGTGTAGAGGTGGTCCATTCGCGGATTTCCACTACCGCCTCATGGTGCTTATGGGTGCTAAAGGTACTCAAATCAGATGAGACCTTCGTTGACGAGGTTGTCTCCGTGATTCCGCCTTACTGTGCGAACAAAGGTCAGGCCACAGTATTTGGCATACTCGTCTACAACTTGGCTTCTACTTCCCAGCCTGCCTGCAAAAGGTCGACATAAGTAGGTTGCCCGATTGACATGATTGATGGCTCGATGCTACACCATGTAGCATCGAAATAATACCTCATAGGAAGCAGAATGCCCACTGAGTCTGGTTTGTTGTGATCTGAAATCCCCAACTGGGTATTAATACGCAGATAAAGCTTGCGTAAGCACTACTTATACTCATAAAACGCGATGAACGATTACGAGCAGTCACTACTTTACGCGGATGCCACTTGAATCACATGGAGAACCTTTATCATTACTTCTATAGAATCCACGACGACAATTCCTTCCGACGCATCATCTGTTGCCCGAGGTAAGCTATCAGGTGGTGTCTCAATCCGTCGATGTAGCAAACGATAGAGATAAATCCGAATCAGCCTCCGAATCCGACCCAATCGACGAAAGGCACACCTCGAAACCTCCGAATCAATCCCTCGAGCCCCACCACACCCACTCTTGTAACCCCACAGCTAGGAGCCTTGCCACATAGAATGCTTAAGGGGTTCCTAGCTTTCCCCTCTGTGCCTGCCAACCCATTGAAGTAGAAACAAGCCAGGTTTTTGCTCCTATCGCCTCAGTATTAGAATACCCCGAAGAAGTCGACGAGCAAGGAGGCTTTGCCTGATTACGAGCACGAGACTACAGAGACGGAAAGGAAGGAGACGGGTGGTGAAAAGGATGGCAAGTGAAAGGGGTCAGCAAGTGGGGTTAGACTGAGGTCTTGTCAAGCTGAGCGTGGCAAGGAAGTATGGAGAGGAAGGTTGGGTGCTCGTGCTGTTGACGGTTCGTCACGCTGATTGGGGGGTTCTGACAGCACGGTGGGGGTAGGGGAAAGGGCTTTATTGCTGCAGGGTGCCATAGCCTATTAGAAATATCATGCTTCAATAGAAGCTCTAGGGTATCAAACGGTCAAAAGCTCAAGCTCCCACAAGACGGATACCATACGCACAGAGATTTCACCCTACATAGCTCCATCACAGACGGACATCGGTGGTCTCAATCTTCAATGTCATCGTCGCTGAGAAACATCTTTTCCACCTCCGCTTCCACTGGGAGTACGAGTGTGTTTGCATCCTTTCCTGCTTGTCCAACGCCTAGCAGTGGAGTCGCCGAGCTTGCAGGTTTAAATTCTCTTGGACGATCTGTGGTCCATTCAGCGACAGGGGCGAAGTCGTTGGCATCCTCATCATCGGAAACCTCGCTGCTCGGAACTGGGATGCCACGAAATTGCGTGATCTTTTCCAAGTCATGGAGCAAAATAGAGGCTGTACTGTGCTGCTCGAATTTCGTAATATATGGTAGTCGCTCAAGGATCAGCTCCGCCTTGGTGCAATTCAGACTTGTGCTGACGGGCTCTGGCTCACATTGGTCTGGCTGCTGCGGAGGATGATGAGTATCAATTGAAGCCGACTGCTGTCCATTCGACAACACACTTGCACACTGGTGGGTACGGTTGCGCGCAGGCTGTCCCAGGAGACCGCTACCGAACCGAAGCCGATGAGTCCACTGGTCGACCAGGCTGTCAACCTCCTCCATCTGTCGCGAAAGTCTCATTGAAGTGGGGTAGAACATGCGGTAAGAATCATGCTTCCCTCCACTCTTTCCGGCAACTGGATGTGCACGTCGTTTAACAGGATCCGGCAACGAGAACAGCAGGCCCCGAACGGCAAGCTGGAAGGAGATCTCATCTTGCCGTAGCGAGTCTGATGCCGTCCCCTGGGAATAGCGACCTCCGTATTCTCCACTAGAGCCAAACCGGCCACCCCGTGGCGATCCTAGTATGTCACTGTCAGACAGAGCATCTAGACAGCCATTGATGGTGTCAATGAACAAATTGCCTTCGCAAGATAGTACACAGTTCTCATGCAACGCAGCAATGAAGGTTCCCGTATCCGTGCCTGTCTCATCAATGAGGCGGTCGACAGAAACCTGAGGTACCCCTTGTCTTGCACAATCCGACAGATGGCCTGGGGGCTGGAGAAGAGCCTCTTGAGATGCACCTACCTGATCACGCTTATTGTAGACCACTTTACCCACAGCGTGAAAAATGCCAAGGCTAGACTCTCGTTGAGTGACCATCTCTAAGGACTCCTTCTCCATGTTAGTGACTGCAGTCGACGCACTAGCTCCCTTCCGGGCCCTTGAAGCGACCCTTCCTCCCCAGTCATTGCTATTGTCTCCTCGTAGGCACAAGAACTCTAGCGATCCAATGGCACTGCGTACGTCACCGACCTCGCCCAGTTGCTTCAGCACTGATGGACCAGGAATCCTGCGCCGTCCAGACTGCCTGGCTTCTTTTTGTATCACGAGGTCAAGGGCTTTGGTAAGTAATGTGGCGGCCATCGGGTTGAAATCGATAACGCTTACGCCTGGATGGCTCAAGATGTCGGAGCCCAGAAGCCTATGAACAGTAAAGCTGTCACTGACGGCAGTCGTGGTAGTCGATCGAGTCTCTGTGACCACGATGACCAGCGGCGCGACGTTGTCTACGAGCGTCTTGGATAGCACAGCCCCTGATGACGGCGTATTGACTATGAGATACTCCAGTATATTGGAGCGGAATGATCGTAGCGCACTCGAAGTACTCAGGAAAGTATTAGGGAACTCCTCGATTAAAATAACCTTTTTTCGAATGCTCTGACTCTGTGTGAGCGGGATGGCGTCCTCCGTTTTGCCCGCACTGCCCACCAACTGCAATCCGCCAAATCTTCCACTTCGGCCAAGGAACTCTTCAAAGTGAGCAGCCATCGACAGATACCCCTCGGACGAAAATTCCGACCCCACAGGATTTCTCCATTCGTATAATTCAAACCCCATAGCTTTGGCTAGGGTAGATATCGTAGCAGTTTTCCCAGCACCTGAAGGGCCCCTGAGAATCAATATTCTCTTTCTGCAGTCAGTTATTGAAAGGTGAAGGTATGGAAGGTAGACACACCTTAGTGTCCCGGCCTTGCATTACATTGTCCAGCCAAGTCTGTACATCCGAGACTTTCTTCTTGTGCACCATTAGCTCCTCTAAGTTGCTCGGACCATATCGCTCTGCCCATGGCGTCAAGTGGACGTCTTCCCTTGAGACTAGCTCATCGGCATCGTTTTCCGTAGCATTGCCTACCATCTTGAACCTCCGCCTTCCACTTGGTACATTGTCCTTAGCTTTCCCTTGTCTCTTTCGACGATCGAGAACCGTGTCAATCTTGCGCTGCGCCCTTAGCAGTTCGTCCAGCTCCTGGATTTGTGAATCATCTTCTATTAAATCCTCTGCCTCATTTTCCACCACCGGCGATGTAGCTTTGGAGATCTCCTGGCGGTGTAGGAGCTCCAGTTGGGTTGCAGCTCCGAAGAAAGTCGATATAGGCTTGGACCCTTGAGACATGATTGAGGCCTTCGATTTACGATTAGATTTCTTTTGAGAGGCATCTAGGGATGTTGGAGTGGTCCGAGTCGCTGTATATGATTTGGATCCCTTGACAATGCTTCCCATTGGCTTTGTACGGGATCTTGTAGGGAGAGACTGCTTTGCAGCGTCATTACTAGATGTTATCCTTGTAACATCCTTCCAGGCCTCATGCTTCTCCAACTTCGGAGGAACAGGAACATCGTCGTCGTCGTCGTCCGAGCTCAGAACGATCACTCTCTTCTGCCTTTTAGCCGGTGGCGGCGCCATGCCTGCACGCAGTATATGAAGGGGAAGGAAGAGTGGGAGTGAGATTACTCATGATGATCTTAACCCAGATCTTTCTGCGGTGTAGCTAGTTGAGGCACATCGTCGGATTGAGGACGGATTTGGTTAGTGATATAATGGGTAGGGTGTTGTCATCCATGATCTGATTTATCTAGGAATAATCGTTGTCACATCAGAATATCGATGACAGCGTCCACCTGTTTTCGCGCCATGACATGGGGGAACGACTTTAATGAGTCCTAGGATCGCAGTAGGGTCAATGCATTAGTGAATAATACTGTAATTTAACTTCGCTACACTAGCGTGTACAATTCCGTAAAATCGAAGCTTTCGGGTCTCGGGGACCAGAACTAGTGCTATTTCAACAGCCGCAGTGATCATCAAGCAACCGGTGTCGTGATACTGTTTCCATCTTAAATGAGCCCTTGCAAACGTCTCGACCAGCTGATGGCACCCTATGTGTTACGCTCGTTCCCTCTCGGCTCATGTCCTCCACATCACCAATAGGTCACCATACCTGGTGGTCCTTCCGGAATGCTTGTTTTGGGGCTCGTCCTCGCCTTTGTACTCGTCTTTGGATCCGAGTTGCTCCCAGGGCTTTTGTTCATACTTCCGACCAGGTCGATTCTTGTCACGACTTCGTTGGCCAGAGCATATAGATCTTTGATGATCCCTTCGTCAATGATCATCTTTGGACTCCATTTGCCCATCTCGCCGTACTCTACTTCCTCACTCTCTTTGACTATCGCTGCAGCCTTGACAGACGTCAAAGATGCTTCCCACCACAGCTTGCTAGCGGTTATCATCTTGGCCGGTTTCAATATCGAGCCATGATACTCATTCTCCGAGATACGCTTCACAGACATGTCCTGCACCTCTTCCAAGTGAAGCACGATATCTTTGTAAATTTTGTTCGCGGCGTGAGCTGTGGCGCGTCGAAGTAGGACCGATTGGATCATAAGCTGTATGGGAAAGTTAGTAGTTCTCTTCATGGGAGACGCGTGGTGGATCATGCAGCATGTCTGGAGGATACCACAGGAGAACATGTTTCCAATGCAAGACCCGCTCACTCGAATTTGATGATAGATAGGGAATTATGCTTCCACGAAGACGTACCTCTTGATCAATCGTTGTAGTTGAAAAATTGACACTCTGTCTATCGGCCTTGTCGACGGTGACCTTCATGTTGCGAACGATCCCTTGCGCCTGCTGCTGATAGTTACTCACCAGTGGTTCTTGGGTCGTGACCTGGAAGCGCGAATCCCAGGACCGCAAGGGGAAGTGCCAGTCTAGAGCTCCTACGAGAAACTCCGATCCTTTGATCCTGAACGAGCCATCTTCGCTGACTTCGATAACAAGCCGCTCCTTTGCTTTTGTTATGCAAACAATGATATATGTCACTTTTCGCTCGCAAGGGTCTTCAATGAATAGACCCTGACCTCGAGACAGTTTGATGTTCAAGATGGCGTCCGCATCTGGCGAGTGCGTGGTAAGTCTGGGCGTGAAGATTGTCTCCCTCGCCAATCCATTGACGCCATTTCTTGTCGGAAATGCTGAGGACCATTCAGCAACGGCGAATGGCTTCTTGAATTCCGCGGAGCTTCCTTGAGGACTGACGAGAAGTCTTCCAATCCCGACTTCGATACTGATAGGTCCTTGGCAAAGGAGTGCTAAGTCTAAAACTTGTCTTGCAGCTGTCTCAAAATCTCGGACCATTGTGGTGTTGCTCCCATTGAGACTACTCTTAGATTTCTTTTGACCCATCGTTCGTCTGAGATCCCTCTTACTTATTGCATCTTCGGGTTCTTCCTGTACATCAATAAGGATGCCTGCCTTGACTCCACGAACGAGCTTGCTTTGCCACTCTGCCGGCTGTACCGGCTTGCTCTGGATGACTGACCTAGAGGAAATGACCAAATCTGCTGTGGAGACTGACTCTGATCGGGCGTTATGGGGACTCTCGATCAAGGGTGCCGATAAATTATCAAAGGGTCGTTCATTCTCTTTGGCCGTAGGACCTCTTGAACTTGTGTCTTCCAGGATCGTTGCAAAGCGTGAGTCGGCTTCAACACGAGGTCCAATTGAGATTACTGTTTGGGCCAGTACTGGAGAGACTGTTGGAACCACCGTTGGGGTCGTAGCTAGGGTCACTACTTCAGTCACTACTGGAGTTGTATTTTCTAGAGCCGAAATTATCGCTGCTTTTGAAGCTCCTCTAGCGGCCCTGGAACGCTTTGTCGGCGGCTTGACTGTTGTTGGTGTCGGCTCAAACGACACTCTATACGCCATTGCCTCCAGTTGCTCTTGTATTGCTGGCTCCTGGGTTTGGATATCAGGTTCGAACGGGTCCAGAAATTGAGATTGTCCAGCTCGTTGAACCCACAGGGTTGTTGGCGAGGCCGGATTTTCTGCCGAGGCGCTGTCAGCTCTAGAGACGGCAGCCTCAATTGTCTCCTGGGAGATGCCGGCTTCAACACCGAAGGATTGATAAGGGAATTTTGTCCAGAGTGACTCCACGTTCGAAATTTGCTGTACGCCGCTTTGCTTCAACGGAACCCGTTCTCCTGCCTGGATCATTGATACTATCAAAGCCGTTCGGCGAACGATAGCAAAGGGAGACTCTGGTGAGAGAAGAGTGGTCTCAGCACGGTTGTCTTTGAGATCTTTTAGTGCTACCATCTGTAGCATCGGCGCTAAACTGCCTTCCATGATAGGAAAACTGAAGATGAGAGGGAACGACTGCATCTCATACTATAAGAATAATCAGAATCGCATCTATGTCTGAGTGTGTCGCAATCAGACTCACCGCTGCGCTGTCTACGACCCTTAGCTTCGAGACAACTTTTTGAATGTCCTCTTCGCAGTCGCCTTTAATAATCACATCTACCGGTTTTGAATCGTTGTGCACAAGACGGCAATTGCACAGGGCTCCTATCTTTGCTAGAGCGTGGTCTTTCGATCTTAGGCTGATGAATCCGCCCTTGTAACCAGGAGTCCACGTTCGAGTAATTGTCTCATGCTCAATCAGAAAGACGTCGTTGTCGGAACGACTGCCGTTAAAGGGTTGGTCGTTGTCATTATTCACACTAGATGCTTCACCTAAATGTACAGCCTCGTCACTGACCCCCACGTCTGTGACAGTTTGAGTGGCATTTTCTTTGGAACGATCCATCAGAGGGTTGGCGTAAGTCCCGCTGATTCTGGCAAGCCTAGAGCCCTAGTGTCCAATCAGTCACTGCGTCCTAAGCATCAAGATATACTCAATGCCCTACTTCGAACATGTCTAGCTCCTTTTCACTCTCAGCTTTGATGAAATTTCCCAATATCTCGGAAAAGATAAACAGTGATGTATCATCATGCTTCGGGCACCGAATACGAAAGTAGTTGCTTTCATTGAAATCACAGCTCACATCCGGGCCCGCTATGATCCTTGTGCAAGACGTCAGCAATTAGCATTCCTTTACATGAAAGGATACGTACTTGAATGACCTTGAGATTTCGTCCTTCTGCGAAAGCAGTCAATTAGTCTATCGCCGATGCCTGCTAGAGCAGAATGGGAGAGCTTACCGCTTCAAGGCTGAATTCAAAGAGAGTGCCGCATAAGTGCGTGGCACAGGATTCTGTCGTGGCCACAGACATGGCTCTATTGACGACCAGCGTTGATGATGACTTGCGCTTGCTAAGCAATGCTTCGTAGTCCTAAGACATCTGACTGACAGTCACAGATTGTTACCTTGGTGGGTGTCGGATCCGTGTTGAGCGAATGGTAAGAAACAAATTTTGCTCTCACATGGAAATGAACCAGTTGGGTCGCAGATGGACCTGAAAAAGTTACCTCTCAGAAGCAGTGGGTCAAGGTTGTCGCGCAAGACGATGGTGCGTCCGAAAACGGTGAACATATATGAATGTTGTGGAAGAAGATGGCATGTCGTGCACAAACAACGGGTGGCAGTAAGCACTTTGCCTCCCGTCCACCGAAACTTCCAGGAAGGTGCCACACCGCCTTTACCTATGAAGGGGCGAACACTCAAAAGAGGCCGAGATTCAAACAATCTTCCAACTCCTGAAAGCTGTCTGTCGTGTTGGCTCGTTGGGAGGTCAAATATTTATATTTATCGGGAGGAATTCCGTGGCAACTCCCCTGAACGGGGTTTCTGGTAGACAACAGACGCGCAGATCCAGTGCTTTCTAGGGAGGAGCGCGAATTGCTGAAACGGCATTCAGCAGGTCATGATGTTAGGCTGTCCGCACTCATTTTGTGGCAATGGAACAACTAGGAGACCAGCAACGGCCAGTTGAAGGAGTGTGGAGTTCGAAGACTTCTGAGAAGCTCCACGCTTACGCAATGAAAATTCCAGAAATACCTGCCATCAAGGCTTTGTACACCTTGCAATGCTCAATCCACGCCCCTACGCTATGCATTCGTCAAGGGTATCATCCTCGTCTCTATCCCAGTACTCCTTGCAATGACGTAGCAATCGTTTATACCACGGTATCCATCAACCGGTGAACATCCTTCTTGATATTGACAACGTACTTCATCTCCCCCAGCACATTCTGCATCTGCTCCAGCGTCCGATCGTGGGCCGTGTTGTTCATCTCTGCTTTCTTGCGAATTCCCTGGATGCCAGCCTCCTGCTCTGCCTTGTATGCCTGAAGGTCGGATGACAGTTTCTCCTTGACTTTCCTGCTCTTGTCTCCTTCTTGAGCGAGTTGCTCCAATATCACCTCGAGCTGGGCCAACTTCCGTTTGTCGCCCTCGACCTCCTTCTGGAGAACCTTCGTGTCTGCTCTGAGTTTATCTATCTGCTTCTCGTATCTTTCCTCCATGCTCTTCCACGATCTCGATAGAACGTCGTACTGGGAGCTTGCTCGCTGAGCTTGCTGCTTGTCTTCTGCAGCCTCCTTGCGTAGCCGCTCAACCACATCGTCGCGTTCTCTTCGACTCTCCCGCGTATCCCTCTCAGCCTTCTCCCTTCGCGACCGCTCTGCGTCAAGGTCCGTTCTCAATTCTTCGATCCGCCGATCCTTCCTTGCCACGAAAGTCTTGTCGGTCTCATGTATTGATACCAAGTTCGCATTTGAGACCTGGAGCGATTCTAAGGCTGACCGTGCTGACTCGCTCCGCTTGACTTCCTCTTCCAGCTTGACCGTAGCGAGTGTCTTTTCCCGTTGTAGGCGATCATTGTCACCCATAAGCTTCTCTATGACCCTGCCAGATTTGCCTGTCGTAGCCCTTCCAACAGCCGCTGACCATGGCAGACCGCCGATTTCGGCGGTAGGCGTACCAAGGTTGGAAAGTATTTGCGTGGAGTCCAAGGAAGAGTCCGCGTCTGTAGGTGGCGGCGAAGCAAAGCGGCTATCGCTTCGCGGCCGGAGCCTTGTGGGTGTCTGTTGCTCTTGTCGAGGTTCAACTGATGGTGAGCGAGTGCTGCCGTTGGTTGAGAGGGTACGAGGTTCTCCATTGTGAGGTTCGGGGGTGGAAGCATCGGTAAACAGATGTTTGTAGCCGTTCAAGGCCATGCTGGGCGAGAAAATCTCGTCGAGTGTGAGTTGGGGCGCTTCTGCCGATTCGTAAGCCTGGTGGTCGTTTGCGTCTTTGCGGAAGCTCATAATCGAGAGGTTACGACGCAAAGAAGGTGTATTTATGGAATCGTTTGGGCCATTGTGAGACGGAACATACCGGTCAGTTTAAAGGTTCTCATTCGAACCAGCTCGGGTTGTGGACTTTGGCGCGGCTTCATAATGTTGAGGTATTATCTATTGATGGTGGATTTATCCAGTGTTGTTTGCTTTCTTTCTGTTACTCCGCTTCTGTCTAGCGCTCTTTCGGACAGCAAGAAAATATTTACCTCGCCACCAATGTTTGCTGGGATCAGTAGGATAAGACACGCGATACGTTAACTACTAAGCAATATAGCATATTAACTACGGGATTTTCCAGAGAGGGAATTGGGTGAGATGGGCGAGTTTGACGGACGGAATATCTGCAATGGGTGCCCAAGCTGCTCCGCCAGTACGACTACTTACCCATTCTCGCAATAAGTATTCAAGAATGGTTGGAATGGAATGAAGAGTAGTCATCCTGCAAATTTAGCAGCGGCGTCGAACAGGCTATGAGTTCTGAAGATCCAAGTTCTATTCGTTACTATAGTAGATTAGATCGAAGAACCGATGCGATTGCTGGCCTCATCCCATCATGTCCTGGCCTTCTTCCCACCTTGGGCTTTGAACTCCGCGCCTCTGTTACTACTTCGGGTTCGCGGTTTTCCCTGTGACTTTCCAGCGCCTCCTATCTTCAAGACTCCCTTGCCTTGCAGCCGACTCGCTCTGTAGCCTTCAAAGACAATAGACTCTGGACTTTTTGGAACGCCGGTAGCCTTTGAAGATGGATCACACCTTGCTCTAGCAGCTCTAATGTGTGCAGCGCCAGCACGTCCAAGCAACTTGCCAGCTCGTCCACTCAATGACTGGACCTGTGGAGGGACTTTCTGGTTGTACGGTGACTTAGATACGCCTTTGCGCTTGAAGGGCGTCTTCCTTTCCCTCGGACCACCAACTTTCTTAAGATTCTTCGCTCTCGTGACTCTGAGAATCCGCGGCAATCTCGGAGGGAATTTCTTCTCGTTAAGCAGGAGAGCTTGTTCAACGGCATTTGCGTCCTCGAATTGCACGTATGCGAAACCTTTGCCGACTCGTGTTGTTTTATCCCTAACCACACGGACGCTTTCAACAATTCCAGCTTTTCCGAACTGCCTCCATAAACCTTCCTCAACGTCTGCCCGTTCTTTGGCTCTTCGTCGTGGTTTGCTGTTCTCTTCGTCCTCTGCGGCATTGATGTTGGTCTCATCGTCTACGAATCCAAGATTGCCAACGAAGACACATCTTCGGTGATCAATCTTGGCTGGGTGTGCTACAGAATCCACGCGTAAGTGTCGATCAAGAACCATGGAACCGTTCAGCTCCTTTGTAGCCTCTCTAGCGGCCAGTTGTGTACTGTAAACAGCATACGCATTAGTGCTCTGGGTCGTAGTGTCCATCAGTTCCTTTCTGGCAAAAGCAGCCTTTTTAGGGACTCCACTACTTGCGAAAGCAGTAGACCGAAATCGGAGAGATTCGACTTCATGCTTGACGTCTTGTTTGGGGAGTGACGATGTAAAGGAGGCAAGATGTTCAAGTAGTGTTCTCTTGGCGGCCTTAGATTTTATGGCTAATGTAGAGACATTTGCAAGGAATACGGTCCGCGAGGATTTTCCAAGTTCCAAATCCTCCCTACAAGTAACGATACTTTCGTGCTGCGGTACGTCATCTGGGGCTCCCTTGTTACCAATTTCTGCGACCCCATCTATGCTTGCCGCAGTGGACCCTTGATCAGAAGAGATGTCGTTTCGTAGGTCGTCCGAAGCTCCAATCTTTCGGCGCTTATTGCGGTCCATCGTTCCTCGACGATGTTCTTCCTCGGCTTCCTCTCGGGCCAACTGGTTCATATATTTTGCCTCTACATTATCCTCTGCTTCTTTTTGTTTCCGCTTTCGATTTACCTTCGCTAAGCCGCTAGCAAGCTCTTGTCTAGAGTCGGGCTCCGCAGCAGGATCGTGCTTCTCTGCCGATATATAGGACACAGATTCGTCACCTGTGCAGTCTACTTCGTTTAAGTCGTCCGGTAACTGCACTTCGGCGTGCGGTTCAGGCACCCTTGTCGTCAGAGAAGCAAAATTGCCAACGCGCTTCACGGGTCCCAACTAAAAATCGTTAATGAACACATACAAAGTCGACGTTGGATTACTGACAGAAGTTGCAAAGAGCGTGGCTAGAGCTCGATCATATGTATGGGGCCTTATCGTAAGATGGTTCTCAGGACTTCCGGTCCCTGCCTTTCCTGGCCCTTCTTTTTGTGGTTTTGACTTTGCCATCCTCGCCATTTTGTTCCGATCCACAGACCGAAAATTTGATCAAGGCCTGATTGGGAATTTTGGTTGACAGGTTCTCAACATTGTTCTAGTGGCGGCGTGAGCAATGCTTCTACCAGATGGCTTCCATTCGAGATCCGAACGGGATAAGGTCTCATGAACAATGTTGCTTGTGATGCGACTACTGCGCGTAATCGTAGCCCCTCCCCACCTATTGAGGAGAATCAACCCTAGCCCTAATCTCACTAGCTGATCGTAACTGTGCAGGGGTCTGGGGGTTTGGTCGCCAGATGCACGTCTGATGGGGAAAGCATCCAAACTTGCTCACTTTCTCAACAACCCCACAATGACTTGCCAATCGCAAAACATTCACAAATTCTTGACTTTGATTTCACTTTTATCCCTCGAGTGCCTTGAGTGATCCCCGGCTCCACTACCTATCCTCTACCGAATTTGTCCATGAACGATTTGAATCCGCTCTGCATCATTGCATTCTCTCCATTCAGTGTCGCTTTCAACGCCGGTCAGCAGACTCACACCTCGGTACTTTCTCATTTCCCGTCCCAAACAGCGCTCTCTTTCCCGAATCTTTGCTTTGACTTGAACTTCGTTGACTCGGCGGAACCCTCTGCTAGCCAGGGCGCCCCTCTTCAGGACCTACCACCACCCCTACCTCTTAAAGACACGAATCTGCCATGACTCCAAACATCATGACTTCTCCTCTTAGCATAGCCTCAAGAATTATGCAGACCGATCATGGAATCGCTAATGGCACTGATCATGCTGAAGCGCCGCATCAGATAGAGGACGACCGGTCGAGCAGTCTCAGCGAAATCGGTGAGCGCGCGGACCACGACGAAGCAGGAAATCAATTCTATGATGGCTCTGAGGCAAATGATACCGAAGCGGAGACCGAACGCTTGGAGGACTCCCCTCAAAAATCGCGGAATTATAAGGACGTCGTCTTGACCTCTACCAGTTCCCTCTACGAAGCTCGCTCGGGCCCGTTGGCAATGTCCGTCTTACCTCTGATGGTAGCAAACCATGGCAAGTCTAATTCTATTATGTCATCACCCGCAGAGCTGATTGCTTCATAGGCCTACGCTCAGACACCGACAGGATAGAACAAACCTCGGAAATCAGCTCGCTTGCAGATTCGGGTGACGAGAATGCGAATATTTTCTCCGCGAGCCCATCCACGGCAAGAAAAAGGAAGCGCTCAAGCTTTGAGCAAGACAGCGCAAGCGATCAAGGCCTTCTTCCAGAGCCTTCCACTAAAGCTACGAAAATACTCCGACACAATTCTGCAGGCGCGTTGGTTAGGAATCCATCTCCCAGCGAATGGGCTGGAGATTACGACCACGAGATCGTCGTTGACAGAGCTGTGTTGCCTGCGGAACAAGAACACTTGCAAGAGTCACCAGAACCTGCTCGGACCCAACAAAGGTATCAAAGAGGCAAGAGGAAGGCAAGAAGTATACGGGATGACGAGCCCAAGAATAAAGACAATGGATTCGTTGGTGAAGGTGGTCGTGCTAAGCAGGAAGAGAATCAAGAAGCAGTATACAGCAACGAAGAATGTGAGAATGACGATACTGCAGATGTTCCTGGAGCCGACAGTTCGGTGAAGAACGAGGAAGGAGGTAGGGTGACCTTCAAATCGAAAGGACCTGGACGCTGACAAGTTGGTCCACAGTACTCCAGAAAAGGTCTGCCTTTTATTCATTATATGCGATGGAGAAGTTCTTTGCAACGTTTCGTGACAAGTGAGTTTGATGTCGTATATCCGATTGCTATGACTGACCGGGAGAAGGCTGTTCGACGAGCGGCTTTCGCAATACAACGAAGAGTTGGCGAAGTTAGAATCGGCTACACCCGTCCATTCAGACCTTGTCGCCATGAAAGATGTCATTGACCAGCGTCGCGACCAAAAGCTCAAGTATGAGCAGAATCTGATAAAATACAAGCTACAAACACTGCAAAGAGAGAGTATTGCCAACAAGGCCCAGGCGCACTCGCAGTACATGCAGACCGCACGAGAAATTCGAGACTCGTCTCTGGAAAAGCTGAACAAGGAGTTCTATCAATTGCAAAGAGAGAGACGGAGTGTCGACGGTGATGTTCCCGACTACATGTATGAATTCTCAACACAAAGGTCGCAGCAAATCAAACATCAAACCGCCTATAATGCAGAAATCTCGATCCTTTCTGGGTTCGCGAAGTATGTGGGATTCCCCGCGGCGCCAGAGATTAGCAAGGCCAAGCCAAAGGAAGTCGAAGACGATCTTCGAAGCATGGGAGTAAGTCACGTTGTCCGTCTAGTCCTCAGATGCGTGAGTGGCTAAAGAAATGTACCCTCTAGGTATCCTCCAAAGTCACGCAAGCTCCACATAGCCACCCCCAAATTCCAAGAGCTAGGTCCACTACCTCCAATTTCCCTCGGCAAAGGTTCGGAGCAGATGAGCACTTTCTGGAGCAGAATCCGTGGGCAAACCCGCAACATCCCTCACACCACCAACAGCTCCAACTGCATCGACAGGTCTCTGGCCTGTCACGCACTGCAACTCCTTCGTCAACACCAACAGCTCAAAGACAAATCGTCGACTTGACCAAGCCCCAAGGCTCCGCGTCTACGATACCTGATTATCCTTCAGGGCCGAATTCTTCCGTGGCCGCCACTCCCGCCACAGGCAAGGCAGTCAATGTGGGACAATCCAACCAAGTCTATGCAGTCAACAATCATCTCCATGACTCGACCCCAAGCCGCATAACAGTGATTTCAAAAGACGGTACGCCGGCTAATCCGGGGCCGTTTGACGCCTCGAGGGATGGAGGCAAGGGGTCTCACCGGGGCAAACTCGATCGAAGTCATTCGCCTTCACTGCTCCAACATTCGTCTCATGACACCCAAAGTTCTAAGGCTCTACCAAAACCTCTACCATTTCTACAAACAGGCGGCGGCTCTTCTTCAACGCCCGGACTGCGAAAATCGACACCAGGCCGATACCCTATCGTCAAAGCCGAAGAACCAGGCCACGTCTCACGACATTCTCCAATGCCTCAGTACCTCACTCCGTCCGTCAGTACTGTGGTGAATGGTCAGATGACTCGATTTGCGCGATGAAAGCGCCACTGTAATGTACCGACATTGATGACGAATTACGGTTAGATACCAACTGCATGATCGGGACAGTCGAATCTCATCACGCTAGGCGCTCTTGGATGGATTTGTCAGTTGATACCATCTTGCATGTTTATCTGCTTGCATTTTAGCCGGGGAGACGTAGGATACTTTTCCTTCTGTGTTTAAGTCTTTGGACAGAATGTTTATATTAACAGAGAGACCACTCTATAAGAATCATATTCATTCGAAGAAACTTCAAGTTAGAAGGGGTAAGACTGATGGGAGTTCGCTCCATGGTGGCACGTGTTTGCAAATACGCTGGAGTCTTCATTTGTTGAATGTCTGGAAGGTGCAAATGACTGTGTGAAGATACGACGTACGAACACTTGGAGCCTTGTCATGAAAGAGGCATAATCATCGCCTTCGTGGCGCTTCTTCTAAGGCAGGCTATATGTTGTCTCACTTGAGATCAATGTCCTAAATTGAGGACGATTAGTCAAGTCGATGAGAAGGACCGATAATCTTTCTCAGAAGAAATCAGCATTAGCGACCTTCCTCAGCCTTTGCCACACCTCCTCCAATACCTTCCCATCAACATTCCTTCCCTTGATTCCCAAACCCTCCACGAATGCCCTCACCTCACCTGCAAAAGGATTATCCAGCCCATGACTCCATTGCACTCCACCCTGCACTTCCCTCGCCAATCCAATAGCCACAACCTGCCAATCGATTCTAAATGTCCCCAAAATCTCCACACTTGCATTTCGCTCACTAACGAGGGCCGCAATCTGCACAATGCAACGCAGCAAGACCCATTCTCTGACCACGCGAACGGGATGCCACACCGATGGATAGCGGACTGGGTCGATATGGAAGTAAGCTCGGACGGCGTAGCTGAGGGCTCGGGGCCAAGACTGGGTTGCTATGCTGTTGAGGAAGGCAGTGTGCAAGATCGTGGGATAGGGTTGCCGACACGGGGGATGAGATGCGAATAAGCTCAGAGCGGTTTTGAGCAATGAAGCCGCTTCCTCGGGTGCCTTGTTTGCGGCGTCGTTTTGCAATTCGACGGCGCGGGCGCTGAGGGTTTCAAATGCCGGATCAGGTGCAGGGTCTGGCAAGCCTTCTGTTGAATTTGCCTTACAAGATGGGCAAGTGCAGGTGAAGAAGTAGCGATTTTGAACCTCGGATTGACGTCTCGACGTGGGGTCTGTGTTGTCGATATAGGAGATTGAAAGTTCAGTGCCTGTAGGAATGAAAGCGAGTGAACGTAGGGCGAGTGTAGCACCAGCATAGACAACAACAGCATTCGGAGTACAGCTGTGGTTTATCAGGGAAGAGAGAGGAGACAGCCATAGGCCTAAGGGATCGAAAGTTGGAGTTGTCAGCGTCAAGGTATTGGTGAGGACCTGGATAGATTAGCATGGTGGCCTAGTGTACGAGGGGAGGCAGCATACTCGAGCTGTCAGAGTCTGAATGAGAGCAAGAGGCTCTCGGCTACCAGAGTACGTCAAGGCTGCTCGGCTCATGAGCTCGATGGTTTGCCATGTGGTTAGGCTTTCCGCATTCTTTGTATACGAGGAGCGGAAGTCATCGAGGTGGGATTGTAGCTCGAGAAAATCCTGCCATTCGGCATCCGGTAGCGACTTGGCTTGTCTTCGGAGCAGAAGCTGTGTCACCATCCGAACAGTACTCGGGAGGACGTTCGGGTAGAGCTTTGTGAAGGTTTTGCATTCGAAACGGTGCGAAGTTTTCCATGATTGAGCCTGGCAGTCCTGTAGGAGCCTGACTCAGTGAATGAGCGATTGTATCGATTGTATGTACAGAGATGGCGTTGGAGGATCAGGTGCAGAAGACTCGGATAATTGGGGGCTTTGACAGCATGGACACCAGCTCAGCTTTTTCATGAGAAAAGGGAGAGTATGGAGATTCATTTTCACACTGTGAAAACGCGTGTGGGGACGAGATTACTTGCGAGCAGGAAAGGACAGATCCAGAACAAAACACTCAAGGCACAGTAACAAGCTACCTTTGAACAATACCTGATGATTTTGCATCCCTGGCACGCTCTCAGCTTGACAGTCCTACCTTGCTCCCCTCCCATTTGGCCGATCCCATCCTGAGGCAGCCAAATATAGCAATATGAACAAGCATTCTTTAGATGACGCGAGTCAAGGACCGAGACAAGTGGTCGATCAACACGGAAGATCTCGGTACACGCGTCTATGGCTTGGGATGAGAAGAGCCCGTTGCCTGCATTGTTGGGGGCTTGTTTGGTGAAGATATGGGATGGGAACGCAGGCATGGTGGTGGCAAGGGGAGGGATGAGTGCCCAGAGTGATTGTTCAAAGGCACCCATTCATTGATGCCACTCAGCCCAGTCCCATGAAGACGACCGTAAGAATGCTAGAGGGGTATCATTATATCATCATATCTTGCCAACAGTTCCATTGTCTAATTGTACACAGTGGATCCAAATAGTCCCATCTCGTCTCTAATGCAAGGCATAAAACCAGTCTATATTAAGTTTCAAAGCCATGCAAGCCATCCTAGTTCACGTCTACCTGCTTGCATGGGCCCCTTTAAGTACGCCCACTGTTTTTCTCGTCCTTTAATTTCCCATTGACTTTTGGCCAAGCAACAGCCCTCTCAAGAGCCTGTAGCACATCTCTCTTGAGGTCATCTCCATCTTCTATACCACAACTTAATCGCACCAGATCGTCCCATACCCCAGCTGCCTCCCTCTGCTCCTTCGGTATGCCTGCATGCGTCATGCTGGATGGCACTTCACACAAGCTTTCCACGCCGCCCAGACTCTCTGCTAACACGAAAATACCAGTGCTTTGACAGAATCTTTCGGCAGCCTCTGGACCGCCTTTAATGCGAAACGAAAGCATACCCCCTCCGAGGCCAGATCGGTGTTGCTTTAGAGCTATATCGTAGTTGGGATGCGAAGAAAGGCCAGGGTAATTCACAAGTAGCGTATGAGGTGAAGCAGCGAGGGTGGTGGCTACGACTTGGGCGTTGTTGGAAGCTTCGCGAGCACGAAGATGCAGAGTCTTGAGGCCACGGTGGGCAAGCCAGCAGTCGAATGCAGAAGGGACTGCGCCAATTGCATTTTGAAGGAAAGTCAGTCGTTCCTTGATCTCAGGCGAATTGAATGCTGCGGCGCCCATTAATACATCCTAGAAAATCTTAGCAGGTACCGCGGATCGTGAACGGCTGTCTGACTGACTGAATGTCCATTTATATACTTTGTCACCGAGTGAACGACAATATCTGCGCCGTGGTCCAACGGATTCTGCACATAGGGGCTGAGGAATGTATTGTCGACGACCACCATGATGCCATGCTGATGGGCTTTGGTCGCAACAGCGCGTATGTCCACCAGACTAAGGGTGGGATTGCTGGGGCTCTCGATCCATATCAGTTTGGTCTCGCCAGGCCGAATCAGCTGGGCCACGTCAAGTTCAATGCTTGGAGAGAAGGTGACTTGAACGCCGTGTGCTGCTGCAACTTTGGTGAAATATCGATGTGTGCCACCATAGACGTCGGAGACCGAGACGACATGGGAACCTTGTGCGAGAGACTGGAGTATGGTGGCGGTGGTCGCGGAGCCAGAGGAGAAAGCAAGGGCGTATTTGGCGTGTTCGAGCGCAGCTATGGCTTGTTCGAAGTGATCGCTAGATACAACATACATGCCTTAGTATTTGTCCAATTTGGCGAACTGTTGGGCCTACCGGTTTGGGTTTGAGCTCCTGACATATTCGTAGTCGCCAATTGGCTTACCAACTCCGGTCTGAGAAAAGGTGGTGGATAGGGAGATCTAGGACGGTGATTAGACCAAGAGATGGCACCAAGCTATCCAGATCATACGGATTCGATGACGGCTCCCGTGGTCGGGTCGTGAGGACTGCCAGCGTGAACTGCTAGAGTGCCAAATTTGTGCACCGGGGACGGTGCTCGCGGGGGCGTGTCGATGGAGCCATTCGTAGCGTGAGGCGACATCTTGGGGTTGAGAGTGTTCAGGTTCCTTCGGCGACGGACTAGAACTACTTATATATTCCACTAGGACCATAAAAACGCTTCTTCCATCGAAGCCGCTTGACATCCTTCTTTATATGCCCTTGTCTTCCGCTAAAATAGCTTGACTCAAAGTGGATATGCCCACTGAACTCTATACACTCGCTGGTCTCCCAACGAATGATGCCAGAATCTTACATACGGTAGCATTGTCCGGATTATGTCACATGCTTGCTCGGCTTACTACCGCCTACGAGAGTCATTCACAATGAGCTTCTTGTCCTTGCAGGTGTCTTGGGACACCGGATCAAGTCTGAAGACACGGGGAACGCATGACTGTAATATTCGAAGAATTCCTGAAGCTCCGAGCTATATGTGATGCATCTAATGTATCTACAAGCAAATGCTCTACTTGCTTGCCGAATGGAGAGCAGAAACGTTGCTGCCTCCTCGAATCCTCTACGGCTTAGACACTCTTGCGTCGACTGTCTGTCACTCTTTTCTGCTCACCTTCGACGGCTCCTCATCTAACAATCCCCTCTCCCCAAGATTGATGATAGCCTTGAGAATCTCGTGATCCTCTTTCTCCTTCTCCTGTTCCATCAGCTGCATAAGGACAGGGATTAGTCGTTGACCATGTGGTCATAACGAGCGGGCTGCGATCTAGGACTTACCCGTTGATGCAATCCGACCCGCTCTGTTCTGCCCTGGGTCTTCTTGTCTTCCTTTCGCCCTACGTTGCGACTTCCCCTTTGAGGAAGTTCATGCCGGTACTGGCAATTATCTCCCCTCTTACAGCGACCACTTTTGAGGAATTCTCTGCATATGTTCCTTGATTTAATTCGCTTTGGAGGTGGAACCCTATTGGGACCACCTCGCCTTAAGGAAGCTTGATCGGGAGCACCGCTATCACTGTCGCTGTCGCCGTCCGAGTCGGAGGAAGACGAGCCACTCGAGGATGTGAAATCTTCGGAGTCGGTAGAATCAAATTCGGAACTTGTATTAGTCTTGGGGACACTCGAGTCTTGAGTGACCTGATCAATGTTCTTGGCGACAGTCCACTTACCACCACCATCAACGATATCAGGGGTGTTGCTAATATCGGAAGACGGGTTCTGTGGCTCCAGAACTTCGCCTAGGGCTGGAGGCTGTGACATGGGGGTCAACGGGTCTTGCGCAGGGTTACAATCTGCCTTTACCTCTTTTTGAGGATCGTTCATCATAGATTCGTCCTTCGATATCTCGTTGATATTGTCCAGACTGTGTAAGACAGCATTCGATACGTTTTCATTGTCGTTGGCAATGATCGCTAGCCCAGTCTGGACCGTTCCCGCTCTGGAAAGTTCCACGAGCCGTGTGGTCTGGGACCCATCGCTGTTTGTACGCTTTCTCTTCTTAGATCCATATTCTTCAGGCGCCGCCTGCTTCTCGCCTCTATCAGCAAGATCTGCTTTCTTCTGCTTGGCTACCCTCGCCTCTGCCTTCGCAGCGCGCTTCTCTTCCTTCCCAAGCTGCTTCCGAAGCTTCTCAACCTTACGCTTGGCTCTCGCCGCCGTATCTTCGGAACTCTCTTTCTGGTGCTTTCCTTTCTGCTCCATTTCCGCCTTCTGGCCCTGGATTTCCTTGGTTTCGGCCCTGGGCTTTTCTTGTGTTTCTCTCCGAGCCTGGCGCGCCGCTTCTTGTGCCTCGTCCCATCGTCGCTTACGCTCTCCAGCTTCTGCCGCACGAGCCTTGGTAGGATATCGCTTTCTACGTTCCTCAATCCAGGATGCGATGTCTGACGAGGATTGTAAGGTCGAGGTTTGACCGTTGTACTCGAACCGAAGCAATCGAGAGCCTATATAAGACCCCGCAGAGACGGTGGCGAGTCTAGATTCCTCATCTGCGTCATCTTCCTCTTCTTCGCTGGACTCGTGCTCCTCTGTCTTGGGAGTCAGTCCTAGCTGATTGTGCTTCCTTTTCTTCTTTCGCGGTTTCCGTGAATGGTCCTGGGAACTTGGAGGTTTAAGGGGCAGAGGAAGAGCGCCACCAAAGCTTGGCACTGCTGGAGCTGCTTGAGGTCTCGAATTGTGGTTTCGCGGTCTACCAAAGGCTTCTCTGTGCCCGCGCTTTTGACCACGTCCGCGATGACCAACGAACGAGTTCGGAGAGCCATGGCGAGCTTGTGGGACACTCATTGCAGGATCATGTCGATATGGTGAGCCGTTACCGTTTGGCAAGCCGTTTTGAGATGACATCGCGCCGCTAGCCATTAGATGCGGTAGGGACAACGGCTGACGCTTGTGCCGGTCCTCATCGAATCCCATACGAATGGGTGGACCCATCGGTGCAGGTTTGTTGACAGGGCCGTTTGAGTTGTGTGGCACACTGCTCGAGTTCTGAAAACCCTGAGCTATAGGCTCATTAGGTACTGGTAGACTGTGTCCATTTGGTGGGTATGACTGTTGCCCAATATAGTATTGAGGGGAGCTTTGTGCGTATGGAGGACATCCTGCTTGAGAGGGTCTCGGGCCAGCATCGTGTGTGGTGACATTGGAGGACTGCCGTCGGATGTCTTGACCTATATACGCAGGATATTGAGGAAATTGGACGGCTGGATAATTCGGAAGAGGATATCCTTCGTTCATGTGATTAGCCCCTTGCGTATTGTAACCTCCGTTGCGCAGTCCCGTCTGTATATTACCACCTACTGGATTCACTCCGTAAGCTGGCGAAGACCCATAATTGCCGCCTCTTAGACCCCTTCCGCTATTTCCTCGCCCTTGACCTTGGTAGCCACTGGCCCTCCTATTACCCCTACCTCTGTACGCGTTATGGCCCTGCGGCGGCTGGGAATATGCAGGGTAGCTTTGAGGAGCTTGAGGCGGCGCTGGCGGAGGTGGTGGAAAAGTGAACTGTTGGCCGCTCATGTCCGCGTCGGTTTTACATCCTTCTGCGCCCTAGGTTTTCTCCAGTTTGCTAATTCGATAACAGCTTCATAAGAGTCTGTTAATGTTGATTGCAATTCCTCTTTTCGGTAGAAACAGATATTGAGTAGGGTCGACTGACGCGCTGTCTGTGCCATCATCACTCTCTCGCTTGCGACTGCTTTGCTGGTAGGAGGCGTTGTGCTAGATCGTACATTAACAGACATTAAAGTATGCTCCTAACCTCTCCGTACGAACTTCGAAGATCCTAAAGCGCGGCAAGAGTGTCAATCTCCAGCCGCCAACCAATCGCAGTAGACGCGGAGACATCTTTCCTCTGGGTTGTGAATGTTCTGACTTGCTCTGTGTATCGGCAAGGACCAGCCAATCATTAAGGTGCAGAAGTCGCGATGTTCATCTTAGTGAGTCTAAGCGCTGAACGACAGAGATGCAAGTCTCTGACCTTGCAGACATTTGTTAGCGATTTGGTCCAAATCTCGCCGGAAGACATTGAAAAGCCGAGTGGAGAAAGCCTTGAAGACAACATCAACGCAAAGTACGCCAATAAAGTACGTAAATATGGATTGGAAGCGTTATAGTGGCTCATGTGAATCAAGGTCATCCAGAAAGTTGGACTCTGCGTCTGCGTCTACGACATACTAAAGGCTTCTGACGGCCTCATTGGTCATGGCACGGGGATCGTCAACGTCAACGGTTAGTGCCAAAAGCAAACGATGTTTTCTAATGTTGAAATGTTTCAGTCGAATTTCGTATCATAGTCTTTCGGCCATTCAAGGGAGAAATCATCCTTGGACAAATTAGTAGAGCCTCGGAGTACGGAATGAAGAGTAAGGAACTTAAAGCTATCTGTCAAAATGTAACGTCTGACAAGATGTGCAGTACGTCTGGACTTTTTTGATGACATTCTTGTTCCTCCGAGCCTAATGTTCCCAAATAGTTACTTGTAAGTCTCCATCTTCAAGGCATCGCATTGGCAGCTATTCCTTCTTGATCTATACAAGCAATTATCTGAACCGTGATGTACTTTCTTGGTATCGCCCCTGAATTCCCTTCCAGCAATGTACAAGAGCAAGTCTGGACCTGGATGAATGACGGCGACGAGTATTTCTATGACAAGCTCGAGTGGGTTCGTTTTCGAGTCGAGGAGGAGCAGTGGAATGATCTGTCTCCTGTAGCTCCTTCGGAGCGAGGCAGTGAGATCGCAGCCGAGCGAAAGAGTCCGTATAGCATTACAGTAAGCTTCTCAACGCCTTTCCATCGCGAGCCTCATGTTCATACTTCTCAGGCTTCGATGATGCAAGCTGGACTCGGAATAACCGAATGGTGGTAATTGTCGCGGCGCTCGGCTCCTTCCTGCAGGAAGCCAAACAGCAGTACATTCAAGTGCAAATTGTAGCGACATTGCCACCCTGCTTCCCACACGGTTCATAAGTCGATTATATGGGCGAAAACCAAAGCCTGGCTAGGGTGGCCTGCGCCTACATGGCGCCTTTGCGGCCGACCATAGCGCAGCTACCTCGAATGGACAAGATCGCCTACTATTGAAGCCAATTCGAGTAAGAGTTGGAGCACGTGTGGGATTTGAGACGCCATGCACGCTCACTCGGTTGCTGAATTCAGGCATCAAGTCCTGGCTCCAAACGTACTAGATTCGACCTTAATTTATGCAATTGCAGAACCTCGATCTGGGCTGCAGTAATTCCGGAGCTTCACTGTCTTCCTTAAAGTCACACTGAATCCCATCCTGCCCTTCGCAGATGTTAGACTGGCATGTCATATGTTCGCAACATCAGGATTCACAATAGGTTCATAATGGAAACCTGTACAGATGGCTGGCTTACACTTGGTCTAAGAGAAAACCCAGTCTTTTCAAAGGAGGACTCTGACTTGTCGTTTGGACTCATCAAAAGCCAAATGAATCCCTTTGAGAAGGTCTATCCCGTCACTGTCGCCTTTCTCCTTGTATGCTAATCAGGCCGACGCAAGGTACTGTTACACCGACCTTGCACACAGATGTATTCCCATATGCAAAGTAAGTAAGAATCCCCACGGATATGGTGGTGCGCTCTGAGGCCTTCCAGGCTTGGCACCCAGAGCTGGATGTACCTAGAAACATAAGTATCATTGATACTATGCAATTCATACTATTCTGATCCAATTACTATGCCTCATAATTGCTCGTATAGGTCTGACTATGTGTGTAACCAGATTAAGTGTAATAGTATCTGTCTAGCGATTTGCATATGGCGACCCTCCAAATTCGTGGGGATGAGATGCTGACTACATGTGGTAACGAGCTTTCCTGAGAATAACTGGACACTGTCAGAGTAGTATACAAATCTAAACCGTGATCGTGGACCCGGGGTCGTCTACGTTCTAGTCCTCCGGACTTCAACAGATATAATCATTATAGTAGGTCAAGTTGGGCTACTGGTTTGACTTACCATTCCAGATAGCTATCGAAGAGAAGAAGACTCACATTAAGGGTTGGTGCGGAGGCCAGCATCCAAATTCATCTACCTTGCAACAACTGTCTGGTCGCGTTGGCTTCTCGAATTCAAAGTCGTCTGTCGCCTCGTCGGAGGTCAGAAATGGGAAAAGAGCACTGTGATCGACGAGCTGACGATTTAAAACCTCCTCCAAATCGTCCTCAAGGAGTGAATAGATCTTGTCGACAGACAGACGTGATTGGATATGACTATCTTGATGCTGCTAAAGCCATCGTTCTGCAGCCGCATCAGAGACCAGACCTCGCTGACATACGGTATGGCAGCCTTCCATGATCCGATCGCTCGGCTTATCCGTTATCAAGACAAGCGCGAATGGCCCTAAGATGCACAAAAGTGCCATAGTTCCATGCACGAGATCTTACAAAAGGATTCGGTTCGGGATCGTTATGATTATAAGTCGCTCTTGCGATGTCTCCAGCGCTGGCTTGGCAATCCGTGGAAAAGCTACCGTTCAGGTATCACAGGAATAGAATTCACAGCCACATACCACTCACTCCAGGGATGAGCAGTGAGGAAAACCCAGCTGCTCTTCAAGAACGCTGTCCAAGGGCCAGTCAACGTGTCCAAGCAACATTTCCTCTTCCGTGGGTCCACCTGTGGATCTTACAGACGGCGAGCTCCCCTAAGAGCATAAGCTGCCTGAAAACCACATAATAAGGTCTTGAAAGCACGCAACCATGTTCGAGACCAACAGCGATGAGGAGCTTTACGAGGCTAGATGAGATAGGGAGCATGATGACATAGCGTATGGACAACTACATGCCGAAAAGGATGTGTAAAAAGGTTAGGAAGTCTTGTGTAAAAGGAGACGTATGCAGAGAATTAAATTCTTGGAGCTACGTTCTACTATCAATACAGCAAAAACCAGCAGACTGATGGCATGACCAATGGCAGGAGCGTAGGAAAACAAAATTTAAAGCCTCTATTGCATGAGCTGTACCAGCAAATTTTGTACAAGAACCGTTGCGCGCACTTGCCAGATCACTGACCTACGAAAAGTATTGGATATCAACGTCATCTCTCGCCTTCTCTCATGCCCATCGTAATATAGCATCCGATCCTCATCGTTGGTTTGCCTAAAAGTCCCAAAAGCCACTGTCCTTCGGCGCTTGCTGAATCTTACTCGGTTTGAATTTCCCCCCATTCATGCCTCCCTCTCCATCTTCGTCACTGTCAGATCCGAAGCCCCAAGAACGTCCAGTGCCTTTTTTGCCTCCCATGCCGTCGCCACCGGTTTTGATACCTGTGTTTGTCTTGTTAACGCCTCCTTTGGGGTTGTTCTCTTTATCGCCGGAGATCGGGTTGATACGGTCTTCGTTGTCCTTGCTACGCGACTGGGGTCTGGGAGACGGGTCGGTAGCTTCCCAATGCGCGCCCATCTGGCTAACGACTTTAGCTCGTGCTTCAGGAATAGATCCTTGCTTATTTTGGTTAGAGGAGGGAGAGTCATCGGTCATGTCGAAGTGGGGATCGAAGTCCTTCCGTCTATCTTTCAAGTTTGTCACTGTAGCTAACATATGATTTTTCTTCTCAGGGCTTGCTCCCTGGTCAAAGATGTTGTTCTGATACAACCCGTTCCCCTTGACGTTCCCCATTCCTCGTGGATGACCTGTGGGACGTCGGTCGCCCACTGGTGTGCCATCGTCTCGAAATTCGAAATTCGAGTTTGCATCCGGACGGGCTTTGGCAACAGCAGGATGCTTTACGGGACTGTCCATATTGGGCTCATCGTCGCTCCAACCAAAGTGACGGACATCTTGACCTCGAACCTTAGTAGGTAATTTTTCGGGAGTCATGAAGTCTTCGAAATCCCAATCATTCTGGTGCTTGGATTTGGGACGGGCTGCCAGTGGCTGAGCGTTCTCGTCGCCAGCGCTCAAATCGAAGTGGTTGTATATCGCGGTATTCGCCTTAGAGCCCCTATCCTTTGCGGGCGATCCTGGTGTGCCTGGCTCAAGGCCATCAACATCAAAAAGTCGTGAAGGCTTGAAGTTCTTGCCGGCGCCGGCCTTGGGCGCAATGGTGGCTGGCGTCATGTTCTGCTTCTGAGATGACAGAGCTTTGCTCTGGGAGATAGGGGATGCATCGGAGTCCTCACCAACGAAGAGGTCATGGTAATCTCTTGGTGGTGGCTTCGCTGTTGTAGATTTTGGAGCAATCCTGCCACCGTTCTCCTTCGTTGGTGACAGAACTCTGGGCTTAGAAGCTTGGGGTGAGGCATCCGAGTCGTTGCCCACGAAGAGGTCGTGATAGTCCCGTGGCGGAGGCTTTGCCGATTGGGCCTTAGAAGCACGTGCACCCGTAGACTGAGAAGACTCTTCATGTTCTTCGCGGGGAGCAAAGAGGGCCAAGCTGGCGTGTGGGTCTCTGGTTACATTTTTGCTCTGAGACCTAGGCTTGTTCGTAACCCCAGCCTCATTTGGATGACGAGAGCTGTCCGATGTAGCTGTAGAGGGCCGTGAGAATCCGTTGCTTTGAGTCGTGCCGGTTGCACTTGAAGCAATGAGGCGTGCTTGATCTTTACCGTCGCGGATAGGCCAGTTTCTGGCTCGAGCACCGATCACGTCGACAAGCTTGAGTAGAGAGCCTTGGTCCCAGTAGAGGCGAATTTGTTGGATCTTCTGGTTGGAATCGAAGTGGACAATGTGCACCTAGGGAACGCAATTAGCAATAGCCTTATATCAACGTGCATGTCTTGGATTGCCAACCATAGGGAATGTGACGACGCGGTCGGCTAGGAAGTTGTCGTCCAAACCAGGCAGATATGCTCCACCGCCTGAGACGAACTCCAATGTAGTTTCAACATCGACGCATATGGCATCGCCGCCTTCGACGCAGCTCAAAAACTTCTCTGCCCTCTTTCTTAGGACTTTCTGGTGTGCTGCATTATGCTTGACGATCGCAGTAGCTGTATTGATGGTTGTGAGTGTTGTGATGTAGTTGAGCGATGCATTCTCGCTCAGTGTGGCGGCGGCAGGGTTCGCTAGGTAATTCTGGTAGGTGGATTTGAGCGAAGCCATCTTGATTGAACCTAAGACTTGGCGGTCCAAGAGAGCCAGCTGTTACGTGTGGGATGTAGGTATTGTGTTTGGTGGGATGAGCTCCCTCAGGTGTCTTTGTTTACGGCTTGGCAGCACCCTTTTGGATTGTAGGGGGTCCGAGGGGTCGGTAAAAAAAGGTCCGTGTCCTGTGTCCTCTCCAAAATTGCGGCTAACATCGGACCCAACTTTTTTCTACCGACGCTCTGGGTGGGCTCTTCAATCCAATCTAGAACGGTGGCAATTTGCCCGTGAGATCAGGAGAATTGGCTTCGGTGCAGGCGATAGTATATCTCTAGACTAAGTATCGCTTGTATGTAGAGGTTACGCAACGCCGAAGATGGGATCGAGGAGATGTTGAGTTTCTACCTATGCCAAGCAATGTTATTCAACCAGTACACGCTAGTTGAACATGCAGATAATGCGAGGACCGAGGGGACAGAGCCCGGTAGCTATCATTGAGCAGAGAAGTCGTTTGCATACATTTGCCTGTGGTTTACGATCCAAAGGCTAGAACTACATCAAAAGCACCGACTCATGTTATGCGCAGATTTCTTTGCCATCATCTCCTTTAGTATCTTATGTTATCCCCAAAGCGCTCCACACCAGACAAGCCAATAGGATAGCACCGAACGCCGCCCCTTCATCAACTCATAGAATGTTTGGTTCTGAACCTCACCATACAGACCGTGCTTGCACCTCTTTTCATCGTCAACGCTATCACGGTTTCACAGCGGCAAGTTGCCTGGAGGCGTGCTGACACCCATGATAGCATTTGGAGCTTGCTGGAACATGTTGGTTTGGGACTGATGAGGCATTTGCGTCTGGCCGTCCGCCGCAGGTGTCATCAAGGCTGGGTCCATACTCGTGGGCCAGACCTGATTGATTGGTTCGATATTGGCATTTTGAATATACGAGTCCCAGGCATCCTGATCTCGAGTTAGTATGATGAGTGGGAGGTTGCAGGCTCTTGAGCTTACCCAATCAAGATTCGCTGACATGTCTCCACCAGGGCCTCCATTGCCGAAGAACGAGAGTGAGCTTGGTACTGATGGGATGCCATTTGCAGCGTCTTCCATCGAATAACCTGGCGTCAATCCAGAAGGTTGCATATCACCCATACCAGGATTGCTGCCAACGTTGGGGTTGAATGCCCCGTTATTGAACAATGCCGCAGGATTGGGGGTCATACCGCCATTGCTGAGCATGCCAAGAGTCATTGCTGCTGAATGCTCTGGCTTCTCTTCCACAGGTGCTCCGTATGGTTGACTATCTGTGCCACTCGTCATATCAGGAACACCGATACCAGGGAAGGGGAATGGATTCTGCGGTGGTCGACCGGCTCCTTGGTTTCTGCTGTGCTTCATTTTGGTAAGAATGACAGTCAGAACCTCCGAAGCTTTGTATGCTTCTATTGACTGATCTCTTGTTTCCTTCCAGATGTTGTTAGACACTTCAATCGCACGTATCATGTCCCCGCGTCGTTCTAGACCCCACGTGTACATATCGCCTGAGCTCTGGCCTCCGGTTTCCAATTCTGCTCCGTAACAGAGATCAAGAGCGACAATCATTGCTGCAAGCAAGAAGTCTGCTGCAGTGAGTGAGCTAATGAAGACTTTCATACCGTGGAGGCGGTGGCCTGGACGAGACTCGTAGTGAAGGATTTCCTGGTGGCTGAGAAGCTCCATTGAAGAGTCTACGCAAGTTCGACGGGAGTGAGCGAATCTGTTGTTCTCGCGGGCTCGAGCGAGGAACTTCCGATGAAGTACACACTGGCCTTTGTGATACAGAACGGAGAGATTGTATCGCTGCATAATCAAGGCCCCTGGGTCCATCATAGAATCTTCTATAGATTTCAGACGAAGATGGGGAGGAAGATCAGCACGAGCCGCCCTAAGATCTTGGTCCAATGCCATCACCTCCTCGTACGGGCATGATGTTACTTGGTGCAACCTTTCGACAACCTTTCCAAATGCAAAGGCCATGTTAGCCTTCGCGCACATGTATGAAACAGGCGTGGGCTCCGACACCGGTCTCGATGCAGGGAGTTCTCTTGTGGCTTCGTCGAACTCGTCGTCGAAAAGGTTCGAGGGGAGTTCAGTATCGCAATCTCCTAGTCTAATCATACTTGGTAGACCAAGTTGGAAAGAGAAGAGCAAATCCGCTTGTCGCACAAAGGTCCATACGCGTCTTCGCAGTTCCCCTTGGAAAGGAGTGATGTCCTTGTAGTTCTTTGGATCTCGATGGTAACCCATCCGCATAGCGAGACGTACAATCATACCCACTAAGACCCACACGCCAACCTCTGCGTCGCGATTTCTTGCATATTCGCAGTGCAAATGGAGAACCATGGTCTCAATCATGTTGTTGACGGGTTTAGTGAAGTCAGCAAGAAGCAGGCATTGTCCGGTGAGACCCCGATAGTTTGCAGCCAATGCAAGGGATTTGCCTTTATACTCGGGAGGCTCATCGTCCATTCGAAAGAACGAGTGCATTGCCAAACAAAGGATCGCATAAATTTGTCCCAGCCAAACTGGTCCACTCTGCTGAGGATGTTCCCAATGCTTTTCATACATTCTATACCATGATGGAGGATGTAAGATGTGGATAGCGGGATCGTAAGAATTGAAATACCGCGAAACGAGCTTGTCGGTGACTGACCGCTTTGGCATCTGTGCCAGTAGTTCTGAATATGGAGGAGGCTTTGAACCACCGAACAGGAAAGTTGGACCTTGGGGTGCTGAATCAACTCGACTTTTGGCTTCTTGAACCTTGATAACTTGCTCCTCGTACTCCTTCTTATGCTGCGAAAAGTAGTTCTTGACTTCTTTGATATCTGATAAGATAGCAGCCCAATGTGCATCTCCAAAATACATCGACTTATTGTTATCGACTCTCATCACTCCTAGCGACTGCACTACCTGGTCGGTCTCGCTTTCTTCTGCTCCTGATCCTCTAGGCAAACCATCTTCCTCCTCCCCGTCGACATCAACATCAACGTCTTGTGGATATCCAACGGATCCCAAGGCAGAATTCATTGACAGCGCTCGATTCGCAGCTGCTGGACCTGCGGATTGCGAGCCATTCGTCATTAGCGAGAGCACCAGGCCCTCCAAACGGTCAATGCGATTTTGCATATCATCAGGCGAGCTGCTCGATTGCGACGATGCCGATTGCTTTTTGCGACTGCCTGGAGCTGCATAGGAGCACGACATGGCATCTCCTCTCTTCACGCAATTTTCACATGGCTGTGATCTGTTGCACTTGAGCCTAGCGTTTCACCGTCAGTTTCTGCTCAGGAACCTAGCGAACTGTTGATGCAGAGAGTGTTGGCAGCCTATATGACAAGAAGTAATAAGATAGCCTCACTTTCTGTTCCTGCATGGGGCGCATGATAACGGAACCCGATTTCGCTTTCTGACAACTCGAAATTGACCATCAGGCGAGAATTGGCTATTGCTCGATGTAGTTGCGGAGGGAGGGGTGGGCGTCATAGTAGGAGATTGGAAGTCTGGAGATGGTGGAACTTGGTACTGGGAAGCGTGGTTATCGGGCTTAGCGGTTAGTTCCTCTCGCGGTACTTGATAAAATGCGAAGTTCATGAGTCGTCTGGGCTATAGAGGCTGCTCGTCTCCTCAATGGCTTGCGCAAGAGATTCCTCGAACTGCGCCGCGATCTCTCTTTCCCGTGGCTAATGATCGACCATCTATCGACCACCCGCGGCCGGCAAAGTCTTGCGCTCTCCTGTCCTTCTGCGACTGTATGATGGAGGTATGGAAAATCTGAGAAGAATTCTTCTGAGTGATGACTTGAGGTATTAGATCTTCAATTCGAGAGTTGCAGGATCGAATCCCAGCTGCTGACGAAGCCTGTGAGGCTACCAGATTTCGCCGCTCGATCTGAAGGTACTTAGTACCGCAGTGGGCAACACAGAAGAGCTGCTATCAATGACTCATATGCGCAGCAGGATTACCATACTAACGCGCTTGAGGGGCTGCTGTTGGTTGATGGGTGTACTTGTAGATTCGGTCGTAAGCCCATAAAGGCGAGTCTAGCATGCGCTAGCAAAGAGCTCGTGGCAGGGTGCCAAGGTGCCAAGCCGAGGGCTTTCTATCACTCACCCATTGTGATGCATCTACTATCATTGACACTGAAATACTAGTGGGATGTGGTGAGAGAATAAAACAGATTGAGCTTCTAAATACAGTAGGGCCAACAGACACCGATGTAGTTTCCCCAAATCCGCCCAATTGAAATCGGAGTGTGGGGGCTAGGTATTCGCCAGTGTCACCCAATCAGGAATTTGCAAGACCTTTTGTTCTTTATGTTACAACTTAGACACGGTTAGCGGCTTTTGGCAAATGTCACCAAATAATCTAGTTCAGAACCCATTCAAGTAAAGCTCTTTGTGAATGAAATCACAACGTCCTTTAGCTTGGCATCTATTTCCTTGGTCACCTGACCTTCCTTGTCAATGGATGACAAAAGGTCGCTCTCATTGTTCCTCAAGTGGGACAGAAAGTCTGCCTCCCATTGGAGGATCTTAGCAACGGGGACGTTGTCGAGATGACCGTTGACACCAGCGTAAATAAGAGGCACCATCTCATTGACAGCCATGGGTTGGTATTGCTTCTGCTTAAGAAGCTCCGTCAGACGCTCGCCACGGTTGAGTGTTTGCTTGGTGGCAGCATCAAGGTCAGAGCCAAATTGAGCAAAAGCAGCGACTTCACGGTACTGGGCCAGGAAGAGCTTTAGAGATCCAGCGACTTGCTTCATGGCCTTAAGCTGAGCAGCTGAACCGACGCGAGAGACAGACAGCCCGACGTTGATGGCTGGGCGCACACCCTTGTAGAAGAGCTCAGCTTCCAAGAAAATTTGGCCGTCGGTGATGGAGATGACGTTCGTGGGAATGTAGGCAGATACATCACCACCCTGTGTTTCGATGATAGGTAGTGCTGTAAGAGAGCCACCACCATTCTTGTCATTGAGCTTAGCAGCACGCTCGAGCAGACGTGAGTGTAGGTAGAAAACACTAAGCATTAGGTTAGAACATGGACGGATGAGGCATATAGCATCAAGGTCGACTTACTCTCCAGGGTAAGCTTCACGTCCTGGTGGACGACGGAGTAATAGAGACATTTGACGGTAAGCCACAGCTTGTTTAGTCAAATCATCGTAGACAATCACAGCATGCCGGCCATTGTCACGGAACCATTCTCCCATAGCACATCCTGCAAATGGTGCAATGTATTGTAGAGGGGCGGCTTCCGAAGCTGTAGCAGCTACTATGATGGAATATTTCATGGCATCGTTCTCTTCGAGAGTCTTGACTAGTTGGGCAACAGTGGATCGCTTCTGACCAACAGCGACATACACGCAGTAAAGCTTCTTCGATTCGTCGTTAGTGTTGTTCCAGCGTTTCTGATTTAGCATAGCGTCGAGAGCAACGGCAGTCTTCCCAGTCTGACGATCCCCAATGATGAGTTCACGCTGGCCTCGTCCTATCGGTACCATGGCATCGATGGACTTCAGACCGGTCTGCACAGGTTGGTTGACGGAGTGACGGGGTAGAATGCCGGGTGCCTTCAGCTGAGCCCGGTATCTCTTGGTGGTCTTGATGGGACCCTTGCCATCGATAGGGTTGCCGAGCGCATCGACAACGCGACCTAACAGCTCGGGACCAACGGGTACATCGACCTAAAGGGTGGTCAGAAGTAGGCATTTCCAGACTCGAAAGAGCACGAACAATCTCTCCAGTACGCTTGACAGTTTCGCCTTCCTTTACGAGACGGTCCGAACCAAAAAGAACGACACCAACCTGGCCAGCCTCGAGGTTCATGCACATGCCTTTGACACCAGATGCAAACCTGGTATTGTGAGTTTGTTGCGATTGCAATTTTATAGACCATATGCTTACTCGACTAGCTCTTCGGCTTGAACATTGTTCATTCCATGCACGCGAGCAATACCATCACTATCGAGCAAAGCGAATCAGCCAACTCAATCTCTATATCGTCTTCTATTACTGCAGTGTTTGACTTACCCAACGGACAGTACACGTCCAGTCTCGGCAAGACCGGCTTCCTCCTGAACACCACGAATCCTCTGTTCGAGGATTGAGGAGACTTCGGTTGGTGAGGCTTTCGCGTCGGCAGCATAGTTGCGAGCTTGCCTTGCGGTTGCATTCAGCGCGGCCGGCGTGGTGGTTTGACTCTATGGGATTGCGGCAATTAGCCTCTTGCTGTTATTTGGCCTTCGACATAGCTATGAATAGCTATCGAGCTCAATGCCGAGCGGTGGCATGTCCATTGAGCTTCACGTATCCCACGAGAACGTCCCAGTCTAAAGGAAGATGTGCTTTCAATCTTACCACAGCGACTCGGCCTGCTACCGAGACTGCGCCGACCGCACGCCCGGACTGCCTCAGTGCATTCCGAATCATCTTGACTGCAAACCTCAGGACAGTAGGAAAGGGGAATGGAAGTATGGCCAATGCAATTGGCCGTGGCGAGGGGACCTTTAGGATGGAGTTGGTGTTCGAAAGGAAGGTCGTGGTTCTGGAGCAGATGAAAATTAGCGTGCCTTGGGGCTAAGCTCTTTTGGGACCAGGAATCCGCGACTCTCTCTACTCCTCGAGGCATTGCTCACGCCATGATATTATATACTAGTCGCAGCTTCCATTCCTTTACCCATCCTGTTGGACTCGAAAAGAGCCTACGGTAATGTCTCTCAACCTTGAGAAACAACTCTTGTTCGTAAGTCTAACCCAGCGAAGCTATCGCAACGCTTCTCGAGTACTGATATCACCTTAGTACGGCTCATACCATCATGATAGTGTAAGACAGATTCTCTCACCAAGCATATTGTGGATGCTGATTGTACATATCGAAGGTAAACAAGATTATACATATTATATGCGTGCCCATGATACTAATGACATCCTTCCTATTGGTAAGTCGTCCCGACCCTCAATCCCTAATGGTTCAGCATTGATACAACCTGGGTCCAGGGAACTAATACACCCTCTTTGCTACCTATGCCGGCTTGGCTCATCATTCCGAACCTTCCTCCGAACCTCGGTACGCTCACTACATTATTGTATGCATCACTGTACATCCTCATGGAGCCTGTAGCTGGAGGAGTACTGGCACCTCTTCTGCTGGCAGGCACCGCATATTCCAAACACCTCACCACCACATATGGTGCGACGGCAAACTACTGGGCACTTGGTATCTTCGTCATGAGCTGGATCTCGCAATTTGTTGGTCATGGTGTATTCGAAGGCAGAGCGCCGGCGCTACTGGATAATCTGGTCCAAGCCCTTTTCTTAGCCCCCTTCTTCGTATGGATGGAAGTTCTGTTCGCGTGTGGATATCGACCAGAGCTGCAATCACGAGTCGAGAGCGCCGTCCAAATCGAGGTCGAGAGATACCACGAGTCAAAGAATAAAAGCGACGGGGCCTTGATCTCTGGCAAATCCAATGGCAAAGCTCTGTCATAGTAGTTGGAGATCTGGAAACATTGAGCAAGACCTCTTTCTGTGATTACGGTTGCTTCGGACAAACCCCGCTGCTTTGTGGTCGTTGTAGGACCTGCGTATGGAGTTAAAGTGGCAAATCTGGGACGTTTGACGAAAGTGCTCTGATTACTAGTGAAACATTCTGTGCCAGGCCAGGATCATGGAGAATGCTGTGGGGATGGGTCTATTGGCGTTGTCATCCCCAAAATGGTACAATGCAACATACTATATTTGGAAACAGAGAACGTGATCATCCTTACTTTTACAGCATATGCTACACGTTCACCTGTTGCCCTTCAATTGAGACAAATTAAAAAGCCAGTCTATGTAGAACTTTTGGGAGATTGTTTAGCGATTGACTGCCATGCAAACAAATCGGGAAGGTATTGAGGCATCCACATTAAGTACTCCGGCTGCACCGGCTCCTTAGCCGCTAACCCCAAAGTATTCTAGCTCTAATAGTAGGCTGAGTCAGCCAAAGGCGACAAACTCTTAGCTTGAAAAGCCAAACATTTCCTCAACATCTTCGTTTACTACGCCGCGAAGGCCTACAGAAGCACTGACGACGTCTCGGGCAATCTCTCTAAGCTTTCTAGAGAGCGCGCAAGAGATCAACGTCTCTGCGCAGCCACTCCTTTGTCAGGAGGGCCTCAGTACGTTGTGCAGAGCGCTTCACTGCGTCTGGACTATGCTGATCCTCAGGCGTGTACAATAAAGTTGTCGCTCTTCAGCGCATGAATTTAGAATACTCGGATATCAGCCTCATCTATAGGAGACTAGGCTTGGTTCGATACAGAAATGCGAGCAGACCAAGGGGCGCTGGTGGCTACTTTGTGCTGAAGCCTTGCCCCGTGCAAGAGGTCTTTTGCGATCTCCTCGACAGTCTGAAAGATTAGCATTACAAGAATTCGAATCTCTATTGATTCACCATGTATTTCCTCTACGATCTTGAGCGCACGATTACCCTGCATCCGTCGTTCTTCGGTCCACGTGTGAAGGAATACCTCACAAACCGGCTGTTGGAGGATGTGGAGGGGACATGCACTGGTTCGTACTACATAATATGCGTCATGGATGCCTACGATATCTCAGAGGGAAGAGTTGTACCGGGCAGCGCGGTTGCAGAATACACAGTGCACTATCGAGCGGTCGTGTGGAGGCCTTTCAAGGGAGAAACTGTAGGTCACGTATCAAGACAGAACCACACCAATCAAGCGCTGAGAACGGCGTCTCCTCTCAGGTTGATGCCATTGTCAGCTCGGTCAATAGAATGGGAGTATTTGCTGATGTCGGGCCTCTCCCTGTCTTCGTCTCCAGTCACGTGCGTTCAGACCCTCGGGCACGGGAATTTCCTGCTGAACTTTACATAGTTGATTCCCAGCGACATCAAATGGGACCCAAACGCCACCCCTCCCCAATACACAGATAATGGCGATCAGGTCATCGAGAAAGGTACACATCTACGCATCAAACTCATTGGCACAAGGAGCGATGTTGGCAGTATGTTTGCGATCGGCAGCATCAAAGAGGACTTCCTTGGGTTCGGGGCGCACCTTCTGGTATACTAATATGTACTGACATGACTGCAGGACTCTTTGAGGACGTCCGACCAGTGCAATACATATGTATCTTCATACTTGTGACACTCCTGTCGAAGCAACAGATGGCGCAACTTTGACTCAAGCAAGACGTAAAGAGGGGATTTCTAGCCGTCTGTGACTACTTTGCGTAGCGAAGTCCGATGAGTGGTGAATGTAGGGTGCTTAGTTACGAGACTCAGAGGGCTAATCTGGAGTACCGTGATATCGTATCTTAGTGATAGTGATGAGCCTATAATGGCGCTCAACGATGAACCGTAATCCTACGTAGAATCTCGGTCAAATCATCTGCAAATCGACAGTGTACCGAAGCAATTGAACATAGAACCACTTGTAGATTTCAAGCTACATTGGCTACTTTAGGCCTAGTGATTCATGCAGAGGCGTACCTATTGCACATTCCGTCTGACCTGCATCTGGCCCGAATTCGGACGGACTGGATGGGCCAGCCTTGCGCGCCCGTGTCATCTTTCAGCTGACAGATTGTCCGCCGACTTGATCAACGACACAAGCACATCCGCTCAATTAATGACAAGGTCTCTGGAGGTCTCGATATGGCCCCTAGCCCATATCACGACCACGATGACGAGAGAAAACCGCTGTATCACGAGTCCCCCTCGCCAGGTCGCCGAAGTTCGCTGGATTCCCTCACTCCCTCATCCGATACTTCGATAGCGTTGGAGCGTCTTAATGGAAATGGTAACATCGTCGGCAATGGACATACCAATGTGTCTCGGACGAAGATTCTTGATGATTCTGGCGAGATATACGATGAGGAAGATGGCTTCTATCGCCCAACGCTGAAGCGCCCCAATGAGCAAAAGATTCGGCGTATCATATGGTCGTTAGGTGGCTTGTGTTTTGGTGGATGGCTACTTGCTCTGGTTCTTTTCCTCTCACGGCAGACCTATAAGCCCGCGTCTACATTTCCCTTTGATCCAGCAGCTACAGCATCCCATGGATCTGGCAAGGCGGTCACTCTTGACGAGTATCTCACAGGAGCCTGGAGACCAAGGTCTGCACACATATCTTGGATAGCAGGCGCAAATGGAGAGGACGGTTTGCTGTTGGAACAGGAGAAACCCGGACAGGATTATCTCATTGTCGAGGATGTACGAAGTAGAAAGCCAGGTGCTGAGGCCCTTCCCATGCAAACGTTGATGAAATCTGGGACTTTCAAGGTGAGTGATGGTCACAAATTGGATAGCCGAGAGGTGAGAACAAGCAAGTCGTGGCCTAGCAAGGACCTGAAAAGGGTTCTGGTCATGTCAGAAGAGCAGAAAAACTGGCGACATTCCTACACCGGCCTATACTGGATCTTTGATGTTGCCACTCAGACCGCGGAGCCCCTGGATCCTGCGATGCCGGAGGGCAGGATACAACTAGCATCTTGGTCCCCGCAGGATGATGCCATCGTTTTCACAAGGGATAATAATATGTTTCTACGCACGCTTACGTCGACGAATGTAGACCAGATCACGACTGATGGCGGGGCGCAACTCTTCTACGGAGTACCTGATTGGGTGTACGAAGAAGAAGTATTTGGGGGCAATAGTGCGACCTGGTGGTCTGAAGATGGAAATTTTGTTGCTTTCATGCGCACAAATGAAAGCGCTGTCCCGGAGTATCCCATTCAATACTTCGTGTCTAGACCGAGTGGCACAGAGCCTGCAAAAGGGGAAGAAAACTATCCAGAAGTGCGGAAGATCAAATATCCAAAGGCTGGCGCCCCAAACCCGGTTGTTGATTTGCGATTCTACGATGTGTCCCAAAAAAAGGTTTTTATCGTGACCACTGACAGTGACTTTCCTGACGAAGACCGCCTGATCACAGAGCTAGTATGGGCGGGGCAGCAAGTCCTTGTCAAAAATACGAATCGAGAGAGCGACATACTCAAGGTCGCGTTACTTGATGTCAGCAAGCGGACTGGCAAGGTTGTCCGAACAGTGGATGTCAATGCCATTGATGGGGGATGGTTTGAGGTTTCGGAGAACACACGATACATCCCTGCGGATCCAAACAATGATAGGCCGCATTCTGGATACATTGATACTGTGATCCACAATGGCTATGATCACTTGGCCTACTTTACTCCTCTCGACAATACCGAACCGATAATGCTCACCTCGGGCGAATGGGAGGTCGTCAATGCTCCTTCAGCCGTGGACCTAGTGGCGAATCTCGTCTACTTTGTTGCAACGAAGGAATCGTCCACACAGCGCCACGCTTATACCGTCAACCTACTAGATGGGACTGCGCTTCAGCATTACACTGAGCATCGCAAGGAAGGCTACTACGATGTTTCCTTCTCGACAAGCATCGGGTTTGCGCTAGTCAGCTACCAGGGTCCCGACATTCCGTGGCAGGAAGTTCGATCAACGCCCAGCTGGGGTGGTCACTATTACTCGCACCGTTTTGAGAGTAACGAAGGGTTAGCGCAGATGGCTGCTACTCATGAGCTGCCTATCGAGATCTACCAGATTGTCAATATTGGTGGCGTCGACCTCAATCTAGTCGAACGTCGTCCGCCTCATTTTGATGAAAATAAGCAATACCCTGTACTTTTTCAGCTCTATGCTGGTCCCGGCTCACAGCAGGTTGACAGGAAATTCAATGTGGATTATCAGTCCTATGTGGCATCGAACCTTGGGTATGTCGTCGTAACACTAGACGGGCGCGGGACTGGTTTTCTCGGTCGAAAAGCAAGGACTATTGTTAGGGGTCACATTGGATATTTCGAAGGCATGGATCAAATCGCCGCCGCCAAGATCTGGGCAAAAAAACCATATATTGACCCTGAGAGGATAGCAATATGGGGATGGAGTTACGGAGGCTTCATGGCGCTCAAGACGCTCGAGCTAGACGGAGGTGAGACATTCAAGTACGGAGTGGCCGTTGCGCCTGTGACGGATTGGAGGTTCTACGGTTTGTTTCCGACATCTCATCCCGTTACTTCGCAGCTGGTCTAATTTGATCTCCAGATTCTATATACACGGAGCGCTATATGCATACACCCCAAAATAATCCCGATGGATACGCCAATACTACTATAACGAATACGACTGCCCTGCAGAACAATGTCCGCTTCCTGATGATGCACGGTGTCGCGGATGACAATGTTCATTTGCAGAACACGCTCGATCTTCTGGACAAGCTTGACGTTGCGGGAGTTGAGAATTATGACTATCACGTCTTCCCAGATTCCGATCATGGCATCTTCTTCCATAACGCAAATAAGATGGTTTATGACCGTATGTAGAACTTTATTAGACTTGTACAGCTTGCTTACTTTGCGATAGGTCTGAATAATTGGCTCATCAATGCCTTCAATGGCGAATGGTTACGCACTGAGGACGCAGTGCCAATGGAGAGTATAGGGGCCGTCTCTCATCGGAGGTAAACGTAGTCATGCACGCATATATGGAGTTCAACCAATTGGGATGCATTTGCTTGGAGCATTGGAACGGTCACGGATAGGACCTCGATGTTATGAAACATGATGCAAACGCTTCGTCAAGGGTCCAAAATATCGTCTTTCTCATATTTGGTTCTAACCAAGAAGTAACAGCTCTCTCATCGTCGCACAAAGTCACAGCAAGAACCCTGACTGTGACTAGAGGCTAGGCATCTCCGTCGCGCCGCTTCTTCGTTTGTTGATTTATTCTATGCTTTACGCTTTCCAAGAAAAGTATAAGCGGTCTGAGATGTTATCAAGGGAGCGCTGGCATTACGATAATTGTATGGTTCTTGCCTTGGTTTGCTGACCCCTCCTTATGCCGATGCATAGTATCTCCTTTAACTAGGAAGCCCCAATATAGGTCTTGCTCCGTGCAGAGTTGCTTCATCGTCTGCTTTTCCAAAGGCTTATGAACGCTTTTTGGACATTGATCATGACGGAATTGGCTGGTTCGAGTGAATTCGGAGGTGGTGTTCCTGCGGGCCTCGTCAACGTTCTTGGAGCGTACTCGGATCAAGTGGTTGTGGTAAACGGCATGATGACTGACTTAGTGCAAGAGAATTGACAGTCTTCCGGGTTCATCTACCCATTGGGAATCCAAGACCTTTCGCGCGATTTATAGCAACGTGTGGCCACTGGGACGCCCATCGTTGAAAGGCAAGTACAGGACTGCGCCGTTCTATCGCCAGCCGCAGGCATTGCGCTTCTCCACCCTCGTAAGATACCCTCTGATCATCCGGAGCACGCTGCAATAGTCCCTTGCATCGGCGCCACTATGTTGTGAAATTTGCTCAAAACTCTGACCAACCAAGATGAGTAAGGTACATCAAGCACAGGGTATTCGGACCGCGAGGAATGTCCACGTTCGCGAGAACTACCATGTTGAGACTCAACGGTCGCAATACATATTGATCTACAGGAAGCTCTCGACTACACGCAAACGGACGGACGTTCTCCAAATCTTAGGCCGAGTCATTTTAGAAGAACTGTGATGGTGTAGAATAAATTGGGCTCCAACAGAGGCACAGCTGATGATGCTCGCAAGCTTCTTCACGATTGAGGCGCAGACGTTCAGAACACGTACCCTGATAAATATTCAAGACCGACGAAAGGCAGAAGCAGGGCGTCCAAGATGCCTAGTCATCATACCACGATAGCTCGCCAATTTGGTATTTGCCAACGGTCACTATTAGGTGGCTTTGGTTATTCAACTGAGTTGAGAGGTACGAGATTGTTAGCCACGTTAGCCCATCTTATACTCATTACCTACCTCCGCTGACTCATACAGGAACACAATCTTTGTACTTTCTTGAGGGACATGACATTCATGATCGGTATTCGTTTGGGTAGGAATAATTGCACATGTAGTTTCAGTTGTATGTATATCGAACCCATCTTCGCGCTAGAGCTTACTTTCCTCCTTCTCACCAATCAACGTTTCGAAGGCCACCGGTACTTCCTCTGTCAGATCACTTGCTTGCAGGCTCCTCCCATGCTTCATGAACGCCAATCTAGAGCACTCCCTCGTGATCGCGCTGCCGCCCCAAGCCGCCAGCATTAACGTTTCTTGCCTATCTAGATCGCCCTCCACGTCCCATAACTTCTCATGATAAAGACTGCGATAGCCCAACAACGTGCCAATACTCCCAGTGAGCGTATCGCCCTGTCCACCGCTTCGCTTTCTCCCTCCTTCACCCTCGCCAACTATAGCTCTGTCCCCATCGCTGATCCAGTCCACAGCTCCCTTTCGCAGCACAACCACGCCTCCAAGTGCCTTGGAGAGTTTCTTGCATCCTGCCTCCCCTGTATCTGGCAGTTCACCCTCGTCTATCCCAGCTGCCTTCGCCAAGCGTCCAAACTCTACTACGTTCGGCGTAAGCACGCACTCGGTGTAGCCGTGTATCAGGTCAGGCTGGCTTTGAATCAGCCATAACGCATCCGCGTCCAACACCAATGGTACGTTCTTCTCCCTTGCGGCCTTGATGACCTCGGCGACAGTCGCTTGCATCAATTTGTCCCTGCCGAGACCGGGCCCGATGACCACCGCATGGAGATTGCTGAGCATGGCGATGATGGGGGAGGCGATTTCGGCGGCGGGCTCGTGGGTAGCGGGTACTTCGTTGATTTCGCGCATTATGGGGTGGACCATCAGGTTGGGAGAGTAGCTTTTGATGACATTGGCTGCTGGGGGCGTGCAGATGACATGGGACTGCGTTTGTTCAGCTGGTGTAGGGAAGTGGAAAGAGGGTGTGTGGTACGAGATCAGCTCCTAGATGTGACAGTCAGCTCGCTGGACGACAACAAGAGGTCCAGAGAGTCCATGATACCTAATCGCGCGGAGGCCATGGCCGAGAAGTAGGGCGCGCCCGTGTAACTTTCACTACCGCCAATGACAGCTACCCTACCCAACTGACCTGTTTTGCGGTCAGCCTGAGTTCTAACAGGATATGGTTGTAGCCTTTACCTTTATGGAACTTCTCAAGCATAGGCGGCACAATCATGCGCACCTTTTTGAGAAGTTCCTTGGTTCCTGGAGACATGGTAGGCTGTTCTGGCATATCTCGAGTGCAATCAGTCAAGGTCGATGAGATGTTTGGGCGCAAGAAGAGGTGCTTTATCGAAGTCTGGTGTTGCGATAGCTGGGCAAAGGGTGCAGGTGAGTTAACCCCATGCGGTAAAGCGTGCTTCATCAGGCCATTCTCGACCCCCACCGCCCTACTCCGTACTATCACTTCGTACTCATTTGCTCATTTGCTCGTGATAATAAACGCAGATTGACTGCCATCATGCCCAATTCTCCTACTTCCAAGGTTCCAAGTTTGACAAGCATGAGAGCTAGACAGATTTGACCAATACAATCGCCTCGTTGCAGCTTGTAGAACTACTTTAGTGCTACTCGACGTTTTCGTGTCCATTTCCTTCGTCAACGGTCGTTTCAATCAATATCAACCCGAACCCCCAGCGCTTGCAGACAGAATACCATGAAAGCATTGCATCGGCAATTATGAGTTGCACTCCTCCTTTGTGTTCCGCGATCCATTAGTAGTACGCATGTTTACGATAGTATTACAATGCGGATGTTATACCTCTCACGCCGAAACCCCACATGAGTCTTCGACTTGATGGGAGATAATCAGCATATAGACCCATTACTAACCAGCTTTCACCAGAAGCTTGTAGATGCATCATACCCGACTTAGTACCAGTACTGTGGCAACGGTATGGTAGCCGAGGGTAGGTTCATTGATAGAAAACAAGCTCTGTGCTTGGGCTATACTAATAGGACATGCTCGATCTTGTTTGGCCATCTTATGATGCCATGAAGCTCTTTTCTACCTTTGTCAGGCCCCACGGTTCCTTAAGAGTAATCCTCTAATTCATCAGTCGAAGTT